>Ga0180007_10004843_pt1 | contig 14044 bp, 9 predicted proteins | sample MM_PC_MetaG_FD_121122 | JGI IMG/M metagenome (GOLD analysis project Ga0180007, IMG submission 121122) | Groundwater microbial communities from the Aspo Hard Rock Laboratory (HRL) deep subsurface site, Sweden - MM_PC_MetaG | ecosystem: Environmental > Aquatic > Deep subsurface > Groundwater... | reverse complement strand
TTTGCTCATACAATTGTGAGTGAAGGTGTGCATTTCATTGAGGGTTAGCTGTCAACTAGCTACATTTTACCTCAATTATGCCACCTTCTTTAGTTAGATCCCACACTGTTTAGTATAGAGCCAGAAAACACTTGACAGAAACTTCATGATGTGATATAGTTTCAATGTAAATCGATTATAATTTATTTTAAAAGCCACCTTGTTTATGTAGAGTGATTACGGTAACTAGGATGCACACACCTTTGATCCTAATCCCGTTATCCTCTACATTGATAAGGTGGTTTTGTTATTTGTACGGGTAGTGTATACTAAGGTTAAAGTAAGAAACAATTTATGAGCAAAAAGGCAATAATCGCTATTGTCATTGTTGTGGTATGTATTTTAGGGGGAGTGGGGGGCTTCTTTGTGTTGAAGTATTTAGTTCTAGATGGGCAGAAAGTCGATGAGAATCGTCAGGAAGAGATAAAGCAAGTGGATGAAATAGCGTTATCTAGGCCGCTTATAGTACAGTTTATAGAGACTATCAAAAAGAAAACGGGTGAAGAGAGCGTTCTCTACTTTTTACGTATTGATGACAAAAAAGTATTTACCGTACCACTTCCGAGTGATTTTGATAAAACAGTAAAGCCAGTTATAAACGGTGAGTATATCTTTTATTTAACATCAAAGAAGCAAGGCGATGATTCAGGCATGGTAAAGAAAACGGTATATAGAGAAAACATACTCTCGGGCGACAAAGAAAAATTAGCGGTTACTTCGCTTGCCTCAACACCAAAATCACTGTGGGTTTCTCCTGATGGCACGTATCTGGTGCTTTCAAGAAAGCCAACGGATATTCCTGAAACTAGTGAGAAGGATGAAAATAACAAAACGTCTCTTAGAGACTATAAAAATGAACAATCTCTCTCTGTTGTTGATATAAAGAAAGGTAATGAGGAAGAGGTAGTGCCGTTTTCTGATGAGATTGCAATGGGTTCGTTTGCTCATTTTGATCCAGAAGGCCGGTATTTTTATTTCTTTGAACGAGCTGATGACGTCTGGGAAATTCGTGCATTAAATCTTGAGACAAAGGATATTGATAGGCCTTTTGGCCTAGTTAACTTTGAAGCACTCTCCTTTTCTCCAATAGAGGAAAAAACGGGCGAGGCTCAGCTTGTGCTTTCACCAGATGCGCAGACGATACTCCATTCAAAGGTAAAAAAGTCAAGGGATGTTGCAACAGATGAGAAGGTAAGCAAAACAGAAGTCTCAGCAATTAGAACGAGAAATGGTGCAAAGGATGAACTTTTTTCAAAAGAAGGTGTACTCGAGGATCTGGAATGGGCCAGCGACAACGAACACTTTGTCTATGTTTCTTCATCTGACGATGGATCATTCGATGAAACAGAAATGTGGATCGCGACATTAGAGGAAGAAAGCGGTCAGAAGGTGCACAAAAATCCAGATCCCGATAAAAAAATTGGCGATGTTCATTTTTTGCCTGATAGTAGACGACTTATTTACTCTGAGCATGTTGCAAACAAAAATGCTCGAATTTTGCTCTTGGAGGGAAAAATGTATTCCGAGGATGTTGTTTATAGCAGGGACGTACTCGAAGGTGAGCGCGCTATTAGTTTAACGGTGCTTGCTGTAAGTGAACTTGATTTTGATCTATCATGGAAGTCGCCAAACCTTGTTACTACGCTCAGAGATTCATCAACAGAAGATCCAATCTTTGGCCAAGGAACTGTAAACAAAGATCAAATAATCAATTATGTGAAGGAACGTAGTAGTTCGCTTATTAAGAGAAAGCCCTATATTGGCGAAGAGTGGGCAGTAACGCGGTTTGAGTTTCCACAAGGTCATGATGATTATGTGTATGTGGTATATGATGACAACCATGAAATGGGAAGAGAGTTGCTCTCCTGCAGTGAACTCGAAGGGGCAGTTAATTGCTCGGTTGTTGGATCGTTTAAGGTGCAAGGTGATACGTGGCGGCTTGAGATGGGTGAAGATCCTGTACAGGAAAGTGCTATAACATACTATCGTTTTGATCCTGAGTCACGTTCGTTTGTCATTGCTGAGTCGTCCAGTCAAAAAGTATATATTCCGTACTCGGTAGATGACTTGAGAGAAATACAAAGCAGGGTTGATAAAGGCGAGGAGCAGTTCAGAAGAGATCCCGTAGAAGCGGTGAAACAGAGCATCCCACTTGGGTTTAAAATGAGCAGTGAGCAGGAATTCAAAGTAGTGTCAGAAGATGATACAATCACTCAGGTAAAAGCATATAAAGGAGATAATGCGTTTATGTTTACGCTTAAACGGGTGGTGAGAGAGGATCAAACGGGTATCTGGACAATTATTAGTGTTGAAAAAGATTAAGAAACGTTTTAAGCTTTGATTGTGCTTTGAGAGATATGTGTTTTTCTGGGGGTATAGTTAAGTGGTATAATTCCGGTCTCCAAAACCGGAGTCGTAGGTTCGATCCCTACTACCCCTGCATTTGTTGTTTACGCACACGAAGGCCCATTTGGACTCTTTTTTTGTTCAATTGTGTTTATAAAAAACTAAGGTTGTCCACATATTATGCTCAGTATAGTTATTGTCCAAAAAGCGTCATATGGTACTCTGAACTATCAACCCTCATAGAGGGTTGAAGTATTTATAAAATATAATCGAGATTATGACAAAAAAATCTCTTAGTGTGTTAGTAGCGTGTTTGGTTCTTGCAACATCGTTTGCAGTGTTCAAATATGCGCCCAATATGCACAATATGAACAATGTTGATGCGAATGCATCAGATGAAGGTGTCGCTCAGGACACTTTTTTAGTTTTTGATGATGCGGAGTCTGAATATTTGTATGAGCATGCACGTGAAGTAATTGAACAATACGATGGTCATATTAAGACTGTGCTTGAACCATATGTAGTTATTGCATCAATTACTGAAAGCACAAAAAATGAACTCCTTGCAAAGGGGAGCGTAAGAGCTGCGTATAGTTCAGAAATCAATACTGATCTTATTAAGCAATTTGGTCCTGATGTTGGCCGTTATGCTGAAGTTTGGAATGCAATGCATAATTCACCAAGCGTTCATGTTGAGATTGAAGGAAATCCTGATAGTCCGGTACGAGAGATCTCGGATGAGAAAATTAAAACTACAAAAGAAAACTCACATGCCAAAGCTCCCTATAAAGCAGGGTATTACGATACAACTGAATACATGCTGGGGAAGATTTCTGTGGCAATCATTCTCACGGAAAGCGATGGTTCACTTGATCCTTCAACTGAAGATTGGACAGTAGCAAAAGAGCAGCAAGTACAAGCGGAGATACTTAGTAGCTTGAATTGGTGGGAGACACAAAGTGCTAAATATATTGATCAACCAATCACGTTTATTCCACATTTTTATGTACCAAGTAGTGATAGCCGTGTTGAGACACAATATGAACCGATAAACCACTCGAGTCTTGAAGATGATACGACGTGGCTTCCTGAGGTTATGAATAATTTTGGGTATAATAGTGGTGATGGATACTATGCGGATTCATATGCGTTCATTAACAATATGCGTACTCAAGACAAGAGCGATTGGGGATTTGTAGTGTTTGTTGCTGATAGTGAAAACGATGTTGATAATATGTTTGCTGATGGAGCCTTTGCGTACGCGTTCTTAGGAGGTCCGTCTGTTCAAATGACGTACGGTAATGACGGGTATACAATTGATAATATGGATGCCGTTCTTTCGCATGAAATTGGGCATATCTTTTATGCTCTGGATCAATATCTTGGTGCGGGGGACGATTGTAGATTAAGAGCAGGTTATGGCTTTGTCGCAAATCAGAATAGTACTTATAATTTAGACGGCGGTGCTTGTGCATTAGATGAGGGTAGTATAATGCGTGGAGATACCGGACCCTATATTTTTGAACAAATAGATCAGTTTGCGCGTGGACAGATTGGATGGATGGACGCTGACGCTGATAAAGTAGCAGATATATATGATGTTGAATCTCAAGCTGTGCTGGATGTGGCGGGTGTAGTAAATACTAAAACACCTACGTTTAGTGGAGTTTCAGAGGTTGGCATAAAGACAAATGCTAATCAGTATACCGATTCCTATTTATCATCAGGTTATACTACGATACATTCTTTTCTTCCGGTAAATAGCAGCAACCCCGACGTATTAACCGCATCAGACTATAAAATAGATGGTGGTGACTGGGTTCCAACTACTTTAACTGACGGAACCATTGATTCAGGTGGGGAAGCATTTTCTGTTTCATTTCCCGCGGGACTTTCTAAAGGAGGACATACAATTCATGTGAGGTCTACCAGTCAGTATGGAGGTGTCGGAGCGGTTAGTTCGTATGACTTCACCGTGGATCCACTGCCTGGAGCAATCTCAGATCTAAAGGCTTCAAGAACTAAGGGGAACGTTGCACTGACCTGGACCAATCCCGTTTCGGAAGACTTTGGTGGTGTTAAAGTACTCAGAAGAACTGACCGTTTTGCAGATGGTCCTGATGATGGTGACGTCGTTTATGATGGAAAAGCTAACGCATACGATGATAGCAGCGTCACCGATACGCAGAAATATTATTATTCTGTCTTTACCTATGCAACATACGGTAGTTTTGTACGAGATGTCTGGGTTGTTGAGGTATCCGGCATGGAAGAAGCAGCAGGGACAAAGATACAGGATCAGGTTCTTGATAGGACTCCTGTATCCGGTTCACCAAGCAATTTCTGGGCACGTGGAGGAGCGAGCGAGGTAAAACTTACGTGGAACAACCCGGCAACATTTGACAAGGTTTATGTGGTAAGAAAAACGGGAGATGAATGGGCAAAAGACGTAAACGATGGTGATAGAGTCTACGAGGGTCGTGATATTACTACCCTAGACAAGAGTGTCAGAAACGGTACAAAATATACGTATACTGCATATGCTTGTAACCAAGCGATGGAGTGTTCCAAAGGGGTTGGTGCGTCTGCCACGCCTAATCAAAGACTCATTGTAACTGGAGCAGGCGAGGGAAGTTCACCATATGTAGAGACGTTCGAATATTCTGGTAAAGCTGTGTGGAAGTTTATGGCGTATGACAAGAATATGAAGCATGGTGTAGAGGTAGCAACGGGCGATCTTGACGGTGACGGCGTTGATGAGATTGTTACCGGTACAGGTGATGGCGGTGCGCCACAGATACGTGTTTTTGATAGTCGCGGTAAAGTCAAAATGACCAATGGATTTTATGCCTATCCTAAGAGTTTTAGGACGGGAGTCCATGTTGCGGTTGGTGATGTTGATGGAGATGGAAAAGCTGAGATTATTACCGGTCCCGGAAAAGGTGGTGGTCCTCATGTCAAGATTTTTGACGGGAAAGGAAAACAAAAGTTCTCTAATGCAATCTTCCCGTACAGTAAAAATTTCAGAGGTGGCGTTCATGTTGCAGCCGGAGATATTAATAACGATGGTACAGAGGAGATTATTGCTGGAGCGGGAAGTGGGGGAGGACCGCACGTGCGTGTCTTTAATCGAAATGGGAAAACCGAGCTTAATGGTGGATTCTTCGCCTATGGAGAGAACTACCGTGGTGGTGTACTCGTAGCTTCTGCTGACATTAATCGTGATGGAAAAGATGAAATTGTAACGGGTACTGCCATGGGTGGTGGTCCACACGTGAGAACGTTTAACGCGTCTGGAAAGCCTGACTTTACCCCTGGCTTCTTCCCATATAGCAAGAAATTTAGAGGGGGAGCGAACGTTGCTACTTTTGATTTAAATGGTGATAATAAAGCTGAGATTATTACCGGACCAGGCAAAGGTGGTGGTTCGCAAGTTCGTGTGTTTACCCGGTACGGTAAGCCATACTTAACCTCAGGATTCTTCTCGGGAAGCGAGAAGGAAAGAAACGGTATTCACGTTTCTGCAGGGAGCTTCTAGGGTATAAGAAGAGATCAATGCTACACAAGCTGTCTTTAAAAGACAGCTTGTGTTTGTATATATGTTCTTTCTTGGTATGATGGAATTAAAGTAGTAATAAAAAAATATGTTCAGAGTAATTTCTCGTGTGTTAAAAGGCTTTATCCCTATAATGCTAGTATTATTTTTGCTTACTGGGTGTTCTATCCCTGTGTATCATCAAACATCGCTTGCCGAAGCGAAGGCCGGTGAAATTAAAGAAACCTTTGATAAAACAGACGAGACGCTTTTAGAGGCTAAAGATATTAGTGAAAAAGTATATGATGACGCGCTTGTAAGCAAGATTATGGAGGGCAATTTGGAGGATATAGTAGGATTTGAGGAGTCATTTTATGCGGGAAAGGGTGAGTTAGAAAATGTGTCGGGGAAGATTGACGAAATGAATGCTATGCGTCTTCCGTCAAGCTACAAAAATGGGTATGTAGCAAATCTCACCAAGGCGTATGATGCACGAATAGCTGCATTTGAAAATGCAGAAGCATTGCTAAGTAACAGTAAGGATCTCGCTTCAGCACTAGTTGGTTATGACAGTGGTATTAATCGAATGACTCAAATAGGGGACAAGTTGCCCATAGTTTTAGAGATAGAAGTATCTGATCTGGAGTCTGCAAAGGCGCTTGAAAAGGAGACGGTAGCTATTGTGAAGGATGGTAAGATTTGTGAGAGTGAATTTAGTAATGCAGGTATTGCAGTGGATGTCCCTGTATTCCAAGAGCTAAGCGAGTCAGCTCATGACGTTCGAGAAGTTATTGCTGCTGCTGATAGTATTGCGTTTTCAAGTACTGGTTTGCTAGAAAGTTTAGAAAAAGAAGATAGTTGGGGAATCCTTGAATACTCTATGCAGATTCCAGTATTTAAAGAGATGCTTGTTGAAGCAATGGTAGACTATGTTGAAAACTTTCCAGTAGATTTAGTTGATGAGAACAACGATTTAACGACCAAAGCACAAAATCAAATTGAGGACTGGAAAAGTGAACACATGGCACCACTCTTTGTTACATTTGATGAAAAACAAAAGGAAATTGAGAATACGGGCTTACAAATCTAGTTGCTAATTCTATTTTAAGCTCGATTCACGTTTATAGCACTTGACATATTTCAAATAGTATGCTATGTTTTTTTGTTATCCCAGATAAGTGATATTTTATTTAATAGCATAGTATATATGAGAGCAAAAAATATTGTTCGTGGTGTGAGTGTGAGCGTGCTTTTTTTGAGTGTTTTAGCATTTTCTGCGTGTACCATACCGCTTTACCATCAGACGGGGAAAGCTGATCAAAAGATCAAAGAGGTTAAAACTGTTTTTGACGAGGTAGACGGCATAGCGCAAAGTAGCTTCGAGCTTAGTGAGAAGGTATATCGTGATAGCCTTGCAGAAGGTGTCATGAAAAGTAACTTAGATGAGGTGCAGACAAAGCAAGAAGAACTTAAGGAGTCAAAGGAAAAAATAGAGAGTACGCAGAGTGTTATTGATGAAATTAATGCCATGCGACTCCCTGCAGACTACAAGGAAGAAGCACTTCCCAAAATTACTGAAGCACGTAGTAAAAGGTTAGAAGTGGTTGATGTTGCTGAAGATTTACTTTTCAAAAGTGAAAATCTTTCATCAGCGATTGTGAATTATTACAGTGCAACAAACCGAATGGAAAATGCTGTAGATAAACTTGACAGCTTAGAGGAACTTGATTTTGATGATCCTGAGACTTTTAGTAAAGCAAAAGCAGTGTTTGAGGAAGTTTCTAGTGAAATTAAGCAGAGCCAATCTGAGTATAATGCTGCTGCTGCGTCAGTTAATGCTGAGGTTTTTTCACGGCTTAGAGATTCGGTAAACGATTTTTCAATTGTTGCGGAGTCACTCGATAAGATTATTGTGCATCTTGAGGAACTGTATGATTGTGTTCAGAAAAAAGACAAAGAAGCATGTCTTAAAACATATGAAGAATTGCTCGGTGAGTACCAGGTGTTTACATCGGCACTTCAAAACTTTAGCATCAACTTTCCATATGATCTGGTGAAGGGAAACGACTTTACGACAAAGGGTGAAAATCAGATTCAGGTATGGAAAGATGAAAACTTCAAAAACCTCTTTGATGACTACGATTCCAAAAAGAGAGAGTTAGAAGAGATTGATAATCGTGTTAAAGTGGTCGTGAATAAGTAAGCTACTCACATCCCCGTCAATTTAGGCGGGGATGTTTTTTATCTACCACTGACTGTTAGTAATTGATACAATGAAAACAATGCTATCTAATAATATTACAATGATGAAGAAGTTTTTTATTCTTTCGTTTGTGTTTGTATTTATTCTTGGTGTTTCCGGGTGTGTTTTTAATAAAACTGAACAAGATCAGTCGGTGTCTAAGGAACCGATAGAAGAGGAGCCAATCGAAGAATATTCATTCCAAACGAACGATGAGGTAATGGCCCTTGGAAAATCAATTGTTTGCTCTATTGATCATGAAGGCGAAGAGGGCAGTCAAGAAGGGACACTCTATGTACACGATAAGAAAACACGTACTGATTTTACGGTCGTTCTTGAGTCTGGGAGAGAGTTTAAAGGACACTCAATAGATGATGGAGAATATGTGTATTCCTGGAATGATGAAAGCGATGGTTTAGATGATGAACCAATAAAATATAAGAGTGATATTTCAGATACTGAGGACATGTTGAGCGAGGAAGATAAAAAAGAAATTGAAGAAAACTCTCGATTTGAGAGAAAATGTAAGACGTGGAGGGATGTTGATGAATCTAAGTTTGTCCCTCCAAGTGACTTAGAGTTTAAAGATATGGATGAAGAACTTAGAAAACTTGATGAAGCTGCATCTGGTGTAGAAGGCTTTAATGATCCGTGCTCAGTATGCGAAACTGCATCAGGCTCCAGTAAAGAAGAACAAGAGTGTAAAAGATTACTTAAGTGTGATTAGAGTTAAAAGATAAAAATCAAAAAAAATGAAACAACTATCGACTCTCACGAAGGATGCATTTAAATCAGTTATCGATAATTTTGGATTCTTGCTTGCTGTGCAACTTTTGGGAAGCTTGATTCCACTCGGTGTGGTTATCGTCTGGGGAGTTTTTGCACTATTTTCTGAAAAGGCCGGTGACACTACTTTTGGATCAGACTCAGGAACAATTCTTTTTGGTGCTTTATTTATGATTGTTATGGTTTTTGCGAATAGCGTTTATTATGCCGCTAATGTTTTGGCTGTTAGGGATGCATATGAGAAGAAAAAAAGAAAAAAGTATGGTGAGTATTTTAAGGCAGCGTTTGGTCTTATGGCTAAGGTAACGGCAGTGACTATTATCATGACTGCTTTGGTTATTTTTGGGCTTATCTTTTTGATTATTCCTGGATTACTGGTTGCTTACTATTTGATGTTTGCATTAATGGTAGTAGTACTTGAGAAAAAGTCTATTTTTGGAGCACTTTCAAGAAGCTTTAATCTTGTATCTCAAAATTTTTGGCCACTCCTGGGAAAAATTATAGTGTTTGGAATTTGCTATTTGCTGGTTGTCATAGCTACCAATTTTATTCCGCTGGTTAATATTGTTGTATCGATCTTTGCAAACATGATTGCGATAATGTTTATTTATGTATTGTACAGAGAGGTTATAGAAAAAGAAAAACATTCTGCCAAAAAATGAGATTTTTGACAGCACTCTTTGCATATGATACCTTTTACACAAGTGTTATTTATAACTAAAAAATAAACAAATGCAAATAAAGACGCTCAGCACAAAAGCTGTCTGTGGTGTTCTTGTTGGTTTCTTGGTTCTTACATTCTCAGGATGTACGATTCCATTGTACCATCAAGTCGTTGAAGCAAATAAGAAAGTGGACGAGGTAAAAAAGATTTTTTCTGATTCAGACGCGGTTGTTTCAGAGGCACACGCCTTGAGTCAAAAGGTCTACAATGATAGCTTGACCCAGCGAGTGATGGAAAATAATCTGGACGATATTAACGAGCTCAATGGAAAACTTGATACTGAAAAAGAAAATCTTGTTAAGGCCGAAGGTATATTAAAAGAAGTTGAGGGTTATAGACTTCCTCAAGATTATAAGGATGGTTATTTAAAGGCAGTCAAGGATGGTCGGTCAAAGCGCATTGAGCAAATTGATGTGGTTGAAGGTCTCCTTTTTGAAAGTGAAAACTTAGCTTCAGCATTGGTAGATTATTACAGTGCAATTAATAGGCTGGAACAGGTTGGCAATAGAATGGGCGAGATGCCAGAGATTAGTTTTGAAAATCCTGAAACTATTGAACAGGCAAAGCAGATTCTAGGCGAGGTAAGTACTGGTGCAAAAGAAGTGCAAGCTGAGTTTAACGATGCTGCTGCATCGGTGAGTGTTGATGTGTTTACCAAGCTACGAGACACTGCAGTTGATCTAGGTAACGTGGCAGACGCGTCTGATGCTTTGGTAACGATCTATGAAGCACTTTTGACTGCGGCGATTAATGGAGATGAACAAGGCTTTGTTAATGCATATAACCAGCTTCCTGTTCAGCTTGAGGTACTTGTTGCATCACTTGAGAAATTTGAAGCAGGATTCCCGGCTGACCTTGTTGATAACAATGGTGACTTAACCACCAAGGCTGAAAATATGATTCAGACATGGAAGGATGATAACTTTAAGGATCTCTTTAATCAATATGATGATTTGCAAAAGACTATAGATGATATTGATAACGCGATAAGTCAGGGATATAAATAAAAAAAATAATATAAACGTATGAATGATCAAGCTCAAGCTCCTGTTCCACAGAAAAAGGGTGGAAAGGGAGGGATTGTATTTGGAGTAGTGAACCTTCTTCTCATTATTGGGCTCGGCATAGCACTTGCGGTTGTTGGCGTTCTTCTTTACTCAAGAATATCAAAAGATTCTGGTCAAGAACTTGCGTTTACCGGTGGGGGTGCAGATCTTTCTGAAATGTATAAGAAGGTCAATCCCAGTGTTGTCTACTTGTTTAACAAGGACGTTAAGCTTGCTCTAGATGAATATGGACAAATTAAATATCAAACTGCAGCATCGCTTGGTTCCGGTGTCATCTACGATTCGGATGGGTACATTATTACTAACGCGCATGTTATTGCGGACGAGCTTGGCACAAAAGTGTTCTCATCAGTGCAGGTAGTTTTTCCTGAGACAAATGAGGTCAATGTGGCAGAAGTTCTTGCTGCAGATCCACTTAATGACATTGCAATTGTCAAGATTCGAGAAAGAAGTTTGCCGACGTCTGAGTTTGGTAACATGAAAGACGTAAAAATTGGTGACTCGGTTTTTGCGGTGGGAAGCCCCGGAGGTGCAAACGATATTGTTGCTAATCTCAAAAATACAATGACTGCAGGGATTGTGAGTGGACTCAATAGGTCATTTGGTGTTATTGGTGTTGGTGATGCACTGTCACTTCAAGGTGAAATTCCCGAAACAATCCCATCACTTGCTCATAATGATCTCATCCAAACTGATGCAGCGATCAACCATGGTAACTCAGGTGGACCATTATACAATATTGATGGAAAAATTATCGGTATTAATACGCTTGTTGAAAGAACACAGGGTCAAGAAGGAATGGGTTTTGCTGTTCCGGTTGATACGGTAAAGCGTATTGCTGATGAAGTTAAAGAAACAGGTAAACTTACCGCTCCTTATGTAGGCGTTGCCACGCTCAGTATTGATAAAGCGTCTGCACAGATGTATGGATTTAAAGAAGATGAAGGTGCAATGGTATACTTGATTTTACCAAACAGTCCTGCCGCAAACTCAAAGTTACAGCCACTTGATGTAATCACTGGATTTAACGGTCAGAAGGTTACCTCAGCAAGTGATTTTGATGAGATGCTTTTAGGGGTCAAGGCTGGTGATGAAGTAACACTTGATGTAAATAGCCAAGGGGCTAAGAATACCGTTAAAATTAAGACGATTGAGACACCGTTTCTTAAAGGACTGTAAGCACTTGTTTTATTGAAGAAAGATATTTATTTTTCTAGATTCTTTGTTTTACTACGTATATGAACCCAGAGCACCCCTCCTTCACCCCACCCCAAGAACAAGAAAAACTCTCTAACCTAGAAAAGTGGCTTTCTTCTGAACTCCACAAACAGTATGAAGAAACAGCCAAGGCGCTAAACGAGCTGGGTCTTTTGGAAATCCTCCCTGAATGCGGAGAGATTGGCATTGTTGGCACTGATGGAAAAGAGTATCCGTTGCCAAGTGAAGAACAGATCAAAGAAGAAATGCTTAAAAACAGAGAAGTCTTTGAAACCAAGATGAGCCAAGGCTTCACTGAGCTTGAGATTACTCCGTTTGCGCTGCCGCTTGAGAGACTCATTGACGTAGCAAAGAAAACCATTTTGAAACACTACAAAGAAGGAAAACTCTTTGGCACCAAGGAAAACCCAGACGATGAGTCAGAACCTTTAGAACTGCTTAAGCTTGATGAAGATAAGCCGTTCTTGCTCTGGGAAGGACTTAAAGACGCAGACACACAAGGAACACTTATCTACTACCCTGAGGAGTTCTCAAAGAACCACCAAGGACTTACAAAGCAAGAACTTCTTGAAGCATCAAAAGACTCTTCCTTCTCTGGTTTTAACGTTTATCTTAGAGAAAAAGACATTAATACCCCGGAAAAAGGAAAAACACAAGGAGGGAGAACACGTCTTGGATCAGGGAAATCATCAGAAGGATACCTCCAAGCTCTCCAAACACAACAAGAATATCAACAAGAATCAGGTCAAACCCCTGAAGATTGGCTCACCCTCTTTTCAACCCATCTCAAAAAAACCAATCAAGTGATTGATGAATACCATGTAAGCGCAAAGTACAACCGACTTATTGGGTCATACCATCCCGCTTCCAAGGGTGTACCGATTGCGGGCTGGAATAATAATGATCGGCAAGCTTTTCTCTATAGGAGTAATCTTGGGCATAGTTTTTTATCTTTTGGGGCTCGCTCCGCGGTGAGGATTCCACCACTTGAGGGTTAAGACATAATTTCAAACGGCAATCTAGAATCTGTTTCTATTTTTTTAGGTAACCATATTTCATCAATTTTGTGAATTATAGTTGGGCTGTGCTAAAATAAAACTATAGCAGTAAATACATCACTTTGATTCGTTAACGTTAACCCTCTATGCCAAAAGGTGAGCAATCTTCACAATATGAACCAGAAACAGAACCTGTAGAAGGTAAGCTTTCTGATAAGGAAAAAGATAGTATAACACTCAGAGCCAGCGTTCGTAGGGAGCAGCAAAATCTTAAAGTTGAGGCTTTGAATTTGGAACAGCCAGGTTCAACTGAGGCGATGAAAGAGACATACGAGAGAACTCTACAAACGGTGAACAAAGAAGCAAGCGGAGAAGCGGTTGAAGAAAAAGCACCGGATGGGCTACTCAAAGAGTCATCACGGCTTGAAAAAAAGGCTCGTGAGGTAGAGCATCTTTTTCCAAACCTCGCTGCGTTTCTTGGCGCCAGAGCGACAAAGCTACGTGAACTGTCTGGGCAAGATTATGCAGAGGTTCTATCAAATACCAAAGACAATCAAAGAGCAAGCAAAGGCATTCCTAAAATTGCCCCTTCCAGCTTACTTCCCGATGCTATACTCCTTGGCATGAAGACAAGGCAAGTACGACAAAAAAGTCTACCGGACCAGAACAAAATTGCTTTGGCCGTTTCTAAAGATGAAGAATTGCTTAAAGAGTATGCGCTTGTTTTACCCGAAGAGGATCGAGCAGCGTTTTTGGACATGATTCCGGAAGAGAAACGGTTACATATCGCACGGCTTCTTGATGCCTCAGCTTCTAGTGTCTTACACCAATCTTTGTTGGCAGCAGGTAGCGAGGAAGCAAAACAAAGAATGAAAGTAAGGAGCAGACTCAATCAAGAACTGCGCGGTGTCGTTGAATCAGGGAAGGGGACCGACAAAAAAATGGCCAAAATATTGGCAGAGTCTCTAGGCGAGCTTGGCGAAGATACGCGTCAGCTTCTTCTGGAGATTATGCGTGATGAATACGAAGGGTTCTATAAGGAGCAAGGCAGAGAAGTAAAAAAAGATTTTTTACCTCGGGTAATGAAAG
>Ga0180007_10004842_pt1 | contig 14045 bp, 23 predicted proteins | sample MM_PC_MetaG_FD_121122 | JGI IMG/M metagenome (GOLD analysis project Ga0180007, IMG submission 121122) | Groundwater microbial communities from the Aspo Hard Rock Laboratory (HRL) deep subsurface site, Sweden - MM_PC_MetaG | ecosystem: Environmental > Aquatic > Deep subsurface > Groundwater... | reverse complement strand
CTTCTTTTTCTTTGGGCTGTAATGCTTTACAATAAGGGCATAACCCTGCGTGTACGTTATCATCTTGTACACCACATACCGTACATACTTCAAATTTCCATTTAGCCATGTCACTCTCCTTAAATAAAAAAAGGGCTGACATAAACCTCGCTATGCCAACCCTTTCGGGTCTGGGTGATCCCCGCTCCGCAGTAATCACCCCTATATATTGTTTGTCTTGTTTTCGGCCTATTCACACCAAGACTAATGGGGCTAGGATTCTATTATTTACGTGTAAAGTATATCATATAATAGGTTCAGATGCAAATTTTACTTCACGATTTATGAAATAGACGTAACTCCTACCACAAGCTACGGTCACTTTTATTCTGTCCGGGGAGATTTTAGTCCATGTTATTTTTAGTTCACCATAACCGTGATCGTCAAGATCTTTTACTATTTCAAGTATTTTCTGATGGTGTTCTTTAATAGCCGTCACCTAAAAAGAACTTTTTAACAAACCGTTTTATATGGTTTGCTGGTTCTCTTTCCTTGTCTTTTTCCATTATGCGCAAACTCGCTTCAACTGGTGGTTTCAGCTTATTAGGTGTTATCTTCTGTTTCTGTTCAGGGATTTTCATTCTATCGCCGCCCATCTTGGATTATCGTATTCATACCAGGTAACTTCATACCCGCCGTATTCTTCTACACGCCAACCTCCGTATACATTACGGATCGTATCTTTAGCCATGCGCCAATACCCGTCATAATATTCGAGCCATCTATGCGCCGTGCCTTTATAAAATCCATGACCTATTCTATACGGTATACCGGACCGTGAATAAATTTGTCGTTTCGTTTCTGTATTACGTTGACATGATGTCGGTTTCCATGTAGCGCATACATTAAAACATAATATTATAATGATTAGAATTATTCTCATTTACCTCCCATTAACGGTACTTGGATCGTCAACCCATGTGGTTTACTATCGTCTTTTTCAAGTGATAATACGTTATTCTTAATCAAGAAATCTACCATACGTTTAATATCTTCTGCTGGTTTCTTCCAGCGCGGTTCAACCGATAACGCTTGTTTCCAGCAATCTATCGCTTTGATAAACCTGAATTTACCTTCATCATTTGATAAGTTACCTTGACACGCCCACGCTATCCCAAGATTATACCATAACATCTTATTGGATTTGCTTATCTCAAGTCCTTGATGCACAACGACTTTAGCTTCATCATAACGTTTCTGCTGGATAAGGAAAAACGCGAGGTTATTTATCGCATGGTCTGATCGAGGATGATTGCGCCAGTTTTCACGATACATCCGTTCGTCATCTATAAGATGCCGCGAATACATATACGATCTTACACCGTAAAACGTTACCGCTATTATAAACACTAAAGGATACGATACAAATATAGGCGCTAATATAATCGCTAACCCAATACTGCCGAAATACAAGTATCTATCTTGCAGGAACGAATTAGTCGCGAAGATATTAGAGTTAGGTAATATCCCCAATATCCACCACCAGCCCGGTACGCCTGAGGATATCATACATCCCATACCGATAAACCCTAATAAAGTCCAGATATTGAATTTCTCCCATTTAGGATTGAACCCGAACCCGGCTTGATGATACCAGCCCATCTTGATCGGTACGAGTATTGCCCACATATAGTATAGATACACTTTCACTATAGTAAAAACCCTGCGTCTACTAATCCTGAAATTCTCACGATCTATCACAAGCGCCGCTGTAAACCGTTTCTTAAACTTCCACAATATGAAAGGTAGACCAACTGCCACCATGACTATCAGGTAGAGGTTACTTTGCCATGCTTCCGGCCAGATCATTTTTATCAGGACCGGCAAGAACAAAACGCTTATATTGGTCACTACAGCCAAAAAATAGAGCGGGATGACCATAATGGGTAAGGCATGGTATAAAAAGGCCACCAGCGCCAACGTGGTGGCTATTACATAGGGTCTACCGCTAATCCATACTGTGTTTTGATTCAACATCGGGTTAATTGCCCAAAATAAAGTCGCGCAGATAGCTACTTGTTCCCCGAATATGGGTGTTAATACATAATAAAGCAAGCATGTGTTGGATAGATGTAACCCTAACGATAGTATATGCCACAATATTGGTAGATGCCGGCCGCCGATCTTTGACATAACAGCGTTGATATAATACACCACTATCCCGTCATTGAACACTTTAACCCAATACTTTTCTTTAGCGGGATTCTTCTCAGTATCGGGTATGATGTCTTTCCGGCCTTCAATTACAGCATGGTCATCTGATATAAAACCGCATCTTAAAGCATAATGCCATGTAAGTGCTGTTATAACAACCACTTGTAGTATATTAAGATTATAAGTAATATCGAGTAACATATTCTGTCAAGCTCTCTTTCCAATGACGCATAGTGTTAATACCACGTGCCTTGAGTTTTAGATTATCCAACACTTCACATCTACTACGCTCACAAGGGAACGATTCTTTGAAATATCCGTGTTTAACCGGTATTATCTTTGCTTTACTTTTCATCACGTCTGCTATTGTCCGCGCTACATCTAATCTACTGGCTACCCCTAAACCGGCACAGTTATAAGTATCATATAAAAGTTTTCTGTTTACAACAGTTTTGATTGTCTCCGCTAAATCCCATGTGTATGTTGGCGATCCATAGACGTTTTTAAGGGCGTATATCTCGTCACGGCCTTCTTCAATCTGCTTAATGATCTTACTGACAAATTTCTTATCTCTTGCCCGGCCGCCACCCATCATGTAACCAGCCCGGAATATGTAATGTTTATAATGTCCTTTGACAATGTATTCGCCATAGAGTTTACTTCTACCATAATGGTTGAGTGGATTAGGAATGTCCGTATCAATATACATAGCTTTCTCACCATCAAATATACCAGCTGTTGATATGTATACGATAGGTATGTTTCTAATTCGGGCCAGTTCTGTCATATTAGCCGTACCTGTTACGTTGGTCATATAAGCATGTGTCGGGCTGGATTCACATTTCTCAAGGTTAGTTTCGGCCGCAAGATGTATTATCAGGTTAATAGGTTTTTCTACATATTTGGCTACTTCTTGCCAATATCTGATGTCCATACTATCAATATCCGTATCGAATATGTTGTCGTTCTTAAAGGTTTCGATAACTGCTTCACCTAACATACCGTTTGCTCCGGTTATGAGGATATTGAGTCGTTTACCTTCTTCGCGTATTCTGTCATCTTGCCGTTGTAATAAACACATATTTTGCATTTTATACCCCTATTTTTACAATCCTTGATACACGGTACTCTATAATTAGATCTTGACTTGTAACTCATCCCATATCCGTTTGGCGTTTTTCTCCCAATCCCATGTATTTGCGTATGCTATAGCCTGTTGTTGTTTATCATAGTAATAAAATTCTTTTTCTAACCTTAATAAATTAAGTATATGTTTGGCGAAAGAATCATTATCGGCCGCGAACATCGTCCCAGCTGGTTTCATATGGTTCATGGTTTTTGATATGTACGTTATCATCGGACATCCACACGCCATCGCTTCGATCGGGGCCATACTGAAATGTGTCTTAGCCGGATATAACACTACCTTACTTGATTTGTATATTTCGTATCGGTCATCGTCCTGAAACCCGAACAATGTTATACCGCCCTGATTGACCATCTTGTGCTTATACATCAATCCCCGGATATAATCTGTCCCTAAATCACCGTCACCGATCAACGCCATAGTTGCCTCAGGTTTCTTATCAATAACTTTCGCCCATATATCTATCAAATCATCTATCCCTTTAGTGGGATGTATCCGACCGCAGAATACAGCGTCATATATACGTAGTCTATCCTTTTTCGTCACGCATAACGATAAATCTATGCCGCCGTTCACGGATATAGTTCGTTTATCTTTGAACGCGTGTTTCATGGTATCGTTAGTTATACAGACTATATCAGCGTATTTCTTGATAAGCCAATAAGATAATTTCTGTGAATAATAATACATCTTGTTCTCTCTTGGGGCGAATAGGTAGTATCCTGCAACCCACTTTTTAGTTTTACCACGCCATTTAAGTATCACCGCCGGGATACTATCCATCCAGAAATCACTTGCAGAATATACCATATTATGGCTTTGTTTCCATTTTAACGCATACCAGATAGACACTAACACACGATAGATATAACATACGGCGAAGGGTGAGAACTCTATGTTCATCATATCCCATATCAACACTTGAGGAGGTGAGTGTTTGGCCAGATTGAGATAAATATTGTCCGAGCCTGACAATCCACCACTTCGCCGCGCGTTCGCTATTATCAATATACTTTTCATCTAATCCTTTTGGTATGTTTTATGTCGGATATTGCTACCCGCCCCGAAACGATATGGCCTTTCCCAATAGATATTCATATAACCAGAGCCTTTCGTGGACATAAAACATTCGTTATGAACAACCCCTTGTCAAGTTTTTCCCCAACGACACCGCACCCAGACAAACTCATTCCATACATACAACAGATGCTTAATTACTATGTAAGTAATCGTAACTTGTGTCATTTGTTTTACATTCCCAGTTACAAAATATGTTATTAGCCCTAAGATCACGTTTCCGCATATTGTTTCATATGTGAACATCTTAACTATGGATTTTAAGGTTAAGTTCTTGATATGATTATATCTCAAGTGTATTCTTTCGTGGACATAAAACACTATCAAAAATACCCCATGATGCAATATAGTTACCAATGAGGTAGTTATCCAACTACGAGTATAAAAATATGTTACTGCGGCAAGTACAACTACACCTACCACACGCCATATGGCTGATTTGACCCAACTTCTTAATTGCTTTTCCATTTGATACCTCCGACTATTTTATCCAGTTTGCCGTTTTTCTCGGCATCGTGGCTTGTTGATACCCACACTTCATCAGGTATGACAGTCCATTGTTTCTCTAACCCTAACCCTGCGCAACCATTAAGCAACATTAGCATTATCACCACCATTAATATTCTCACGGATTTTCTCCTTTATCTTTGTACTACTCTGTTCAGCATAGTAAGGCATTACGAATACCTTACCACCTATACTTTTCATAAAGTTGTTAGCCGGCATCTCTGTGTGGCTTGCACTCTCGAAAAGTATATCCGGGCGTATATGCTTACAGTTGTTCAAAGGAGAATATTCGTCTTGACACACAGCCATATCAACATATTTAATACTGCCAATCAAGTCAAGCCGTTCATCAAACGACATTATCGGGCATGGCTTCTTTTCCATACAAGCCGCATCAGATAATACACCGCAGACGAGCGTATCGCATAACGATTTACAGTTTTTAATATGTAATAAATGACCTTTGTGAAGAATATCACCGACAACGTAACAATAGCCTATTTTCATTTCTTACCTTTCACTCCTTTGATTTTATTCCTGAACCTGAACGCACCAAAATATTCACGCCTGTTTATCCAGTTCAACAATATAGTGGCTAACATTGTTTTCATTTAAAAATCTCCAATTTACTTAAATCCGGGTAACTATCATAATCATCCATATCCGGTAAATCTTTATCTTTAATATTATTAAATAATACAAGTCCTCGCGCCGCTTGTTCCGGGGTCATGTACATGTTCCAGCCGGGTACAGTAAACTCTTTCTGTTCTATCAGCGGGCAAGTTTCTCGACCATCAAATCTTGCGAGTTTAAGCCATTTCATTGCTTGTTCATCATCTGTCAATATCATGCCACCGCGACCTATGGGTATGTGTTTGCGATTATGAAAAGATAGGCAAGTAAGATCGCCTGACACATACATACCTTTCTTGAACCGTAACGCATTATCAACTATCTCGTAAGGGTATAACTGATAAGAACCTTTCCATTTGATTTCTTCAAATACTATATCCCAACCGGCATTTATTATTGAATGCGCTACACCGATATATGTTTTATGTGGTATATTTATTGGTACATCAGGTTCTTTGTCTGCATAGAAAGTGTGTTTAATCCACAACAAACTCAAGAATAAAGCGTTAGTACAACTCGATACCGCAATCCCGTACTTCGCCCCGCAATATTCCGCGATCTCTTTCTCAAACTTATCTACGACATCGTACGGCATATTTTACTATTCCTTTTGTTATAAGGCATGGTATTCTTCCCTGTTCTCATCTATAATAGCGAGTGCTTGTAATACCCAGAATTTCTGGTATTCGTTAAGGTGCATTGCATATAATATATACATCATTATCCAGCGAAAATTCGTCAGCACCGTTATGATAATAAATATTGCCGGCATACAATTAAATATTATCCCTAACACTAACCAGTATCTTACCGTGTAAAGTATCAACCCCGGCCCGGAGCTTGTCGGGTCGATTAGGTTCTTCATAAACCTATTGAAATAAGTAGGTTTGGTTTCCATGTATTTGCGGAACAGATCTGATCCCTTGTGGCTGTCAAAACCGAACGTCTGGTTATAATGAAAACTTACGAGGTTAAGCCCGGCGTTACCTACAAAGAAACAAGCACTTATAGCGAAACTCATACCTAACTTATGACATCCTATAGCGATCGCCGCCATGACAGCGTTTTGTATAATAACATCAAATACCGAATCTAACCATACACCTAATTTAGTGTAACCTTTAGTTTGTTTAGCGACATCACCGTCAGCGTAATCGAGTATCCCGATGATAAGCATTACCGCTAACCCGGTATAGTTACCCCACCATGTACCCCGCGAAAAAGCCCATATACCTACAGTGAGTGTTAACAGATGATCGAATATGGTTATCTGGTTAGGTGTTATCTTGTAGTACATAAGCAGGGATGTTAATGGACCGCTTATCCTGCGACTATAATATGTTTTGCTCCATTCTCTATTGCTCATCTTTCTCCATCAATCCCTTGATTCTTAATCCAACCGTCAACAATTCAAAAGCATTCTCGTCATCTTCTATATTTTCAATCAGTCTGTCAAATTCTGTAGATTGTTCCTTTCTTACATTAAACAACAACACCCTTCCATCCCTTATCAACACACTATATATCAATGATGGGTCGTTTTTGTTTTCGCTAATTATTTTGTTCACTTCAAGAATCTGCATTTTTTTAGTATCGCCTTCACCGTGAAATATAACTCGTTCTGTATCATAACTATCGGCATCCATCCACGCCCGGCTTTGATATGTACCACCAATTTAATAAACCACATCGGTAATAATTCCCATAAGATACTGCCTAATGGGATAGCGACCATACTTTTAGCGTAGATATTGTAGAAGTAACTGCCTTTGTTGCCTTGCTGATAATTGATATATTCTCCACGTTCTATTTTTGGTATGTCAGAAGTCACTAAATATCCACACCTGAGAGCGTGTTCTATGATCTTCGCTTTAGGGAAATATAATAATTCATAACAATTAACTACGTCAGGTTTGATATGTTTGTATAAACTGAACGACTGATCTTGTGTCATTATGGTTTCAAATGGTATCCCGAATATATGATCTATCATCAGTTTTATTCCGGCTTCTTTAATCCATTTGGCGCAGTCTATTATCTGTTGGTTGGTTTCCACACGGTTAAGCACTTCTCTGCGTAATTGTTCGTTCCCTGTTTGTATACCCATCCACGCCGTATGGCAACCAGCTTCTTTGAGTTGTTTGACGATCTTCTCGCTCATGAACTTGGGGTGTACGAAACAGGCGAATGGTAAATCTATCTTCTCCTTGTACTCTTTAAGGAAATTATATAGAAACTTCTTATCGCAAGTGAGTATATCGTCAACGAACAAGACGTATTTCATGCCAGTTTCTTTAAGGTGCATTAGCTCTGATATACATCCTGCGACTGTCCGGCGAAACATAATGTGGTGCTTTACTTTGCGAAGTTGCTCGTTCCCGCAGAATGAGCAGTTAAAACAGCATCCAAAACTTGTCATAAAGAGTTGTATCTCACGGTGTTTAGGTGGTAAGTGTTTGAAAAACGATTCTCTGTCAGCCCATAATCTGTCAGGCTCGAATTTACCGCCCAGGGCTTTTATGCCACAACCTTCAACCACCTTATCTATAAACTTGTGTTTCTTAACTTCTTCCGGTACAAGTGTTGGGTGGACGCCGCCGAGATGCACCTTGCACCCGATTTCTGCTTTCACCCGTTCTGCCATTTTCAACGCCCACCCGTAAGTCGCTGTTACTGTCGAAATCATAACTACGTCAGGGGCGTACTTCTTAATCGCCCTGATGTTGTGGTTCTCAACTGACAAGAGTTTAGCGAGTAGTGGTTGCCGTGCGTAACCTCTGTTAAATTGGCGAGGGTCGAAGAACAGTTTAACTTCATGCTTCTGCTCTTTCAGGTAGGAGATTAAATACCCTACACCTAGCGACAAATCTTCGGCACAAAGGAATGCGTATCTCATAACTCCACCATCCATGTTAAATCTGACATCACGTTTACTCTATCACCAAACGCTTCGTCTACGGCTTGTGTCACGCCCGGCCACGCATCTACACCGTAATCATGGCCACCTATAAATTTCTTTGTTATAGGCAAATAGTTCTCTATGTCTTTCTTGCATTGTTCGTAACTGTGATCGCCATCTACCCATACGAAATTCATACTCTGCGGCTTGAATTGTTTTACCGCTTTATCGCTAATGTCAGTTATCAGTCTGAACCGTTTATCTTTTACGGCTTTTTCATATCCACCGTGTTCTTTGATGTGATCCAGACACGGAGCATTATCAATACCATATAATGTTAGGTTTGGGATATTATCTAATAGATAAAAAGATGTACTGCCGTTTTGCACGCCTATCTCAATACCAATTATGGATTCGTCTGATTTGTATAATGCTAACAGTATTTTTGCTAATACCATACAATGTGTTTGCTGTGTACCTGTGTATTTTAAATCTGACCAATCAATATTCATCTATCATGCTCCTAGCGTTACTTGCATTGAAATGTTTTTTAGCGTACCTCGCTGACTTCTTCTGCAACGAATATAATGCCCGGCGATTCTTGTGCCAGTCTGTCAAAAAGTCCTCGAACTCTTTTACACATGGGTTACAAGTAACACCGAAGTCTTTTACCATTTCGGGTAACGCACCGCAATTACTTGTCAATACGGCAAGTCCGGCACTCGCTCCTTCTGCCACTACACGTACAAACCCTTCACTATACATTGACGGTACGATCAACACATCAGCCCATTTATAAAATGCCGGTAAATATTCATACCCTATGTTCTCGACTATAGAAAATACCACGTCTGTACTCATCAACTTCTCGCGGAGTTTATGTATTATACTGATTCCTTTGATTGGTATAGCGCGACCTATAAAAATAACTTTAAGATATTTGTCATGGTTATAACACGGCCTGAATATATCTTGATCTACCCAATGATTAAACGTCTTTATCTTCGCTGGTTTAACACCGGCGTTAATTAAATCTTTCTTACCTGTCTCGCCTTCTGAAAAGATCATATCTGCTCTGTTAAGTATAAACCGTGTCATGCGAGATATCAAACTACGCCCATCAAAATCGTATAACGCTAATACGGTAACGATAAGTTTCTTGCGATATAACCATTTGAGTATCAGCCCAACTGCCGCCGCGTTAAGTCCAAGTGCGTGGATAGTATCAAAGTTTATTTTATTGTTAGCTTTAACTGCAACTGATAACAATTTAGGGAATATCTGTAACAGCTGTTTTATACCTGTACCGGAAAACGGGTTTTTCTTAAACTCTAACTGCATCTTTTCAGGTAGTGTTATCACACAGGTTATCGCGCATTTACAGGATTCTTTGTAAAGTTCATAAGCGAACGTTTCCGCGCCGCCTACAGAGGGGATATAAAAGGGCGTCAGTATAACGACTTTCTTCATAGCTTTTTTGTTTTCAAGTACGCTATCCCCACTATGACTCGCAGATACATCATTGCAAGAAAGAATATGGGATGTCTGATTATCTTTTTCCACTTACCATCCTCCACGAAAACACCAAAATATCTATACACCGGGTTGAGTTCAGGCACGTTGCCGTATCTCTTTTTATATATATCTAACCATTGGCTATAATACGCTTTCTTCTTAGCGTAAGTTTTTATATTAAATAGTTCTTCATTATGCCAAAGTGGCAATTCGGTGATACCTTTTTTGCCTGCGAACCTTCTGTCATGATCCCAATCTTCTGCCCCGGTAAGTTCAACATCGTATTCTATCCAATGACTACGTTTCATGAACCGTATAGCGTCTACACGTGTCCCGTTATAAAACGATCTTTCATAGCGGCGAACTTTAACCCAATACTTTTCTCGTTTATATACACGATCCCAACAGTCTAAATCAAGATCTTGATCCACGACTATTTCAGGGATATATAAACCGTCATAAGTCTCGCATTTAGCGATACATTCTTTTATCAGACGTGGATGTATCGTCATGTCAACATCAAGGATCATAACGTATTTACCGTATGAATTAGCGACACCGTAGTTACGTTGCGCTGATCGTTCAGGGCCTTTATTATATACTACCGCTAACGCTTTTCTCGCTATGTCTGCGGTATCGTCTGTCGAATTGTTATCTACAACGATTATTTCTATCGGGCCGATACCTTCGGAATTTCTTATAGAATGGATACAATGGTCTATATATCGGCTACTATTATAAGTCGTTATTATTACGGAAACCATTTTCACGTCTCCTTTTCAATATTTCGTTTATACACCGTTCTGTAACCTCCGGCGGGATACCGAGTGTATCATACATATAAAACGCGAACTCACCGCTAATCATTATCTCACCGTCTTTAATAATAAATATATCCGGATGTTTCAAGATACCTTACCACGTTCTGCCATATTACCGAATCTATCATATATCTTCTTACCGGCCCGGAAAAAATATTTAAGATCGTTAAAATCTCTGATACCCATTATCTTGCGCCATACAAATTCAGGGTGTAGCATAGTGTTATAGATACCTTTCTGAAATGCTTTGATTTGTTTATCTGATATGGAGCTTTTCATTATGGGTTGCGACATATCGTAATCTTCCCAATTCTCTGACCTTAAAAGGTTTTTCTCTTTACATTCTTGCCATAACGGTGTGCCGGGATATGGTATACATATCGTAGCTTGTGCGGAATAAGCGTAACCTTTACGTAACCAATACTGTACCATATCGTAAGTATTGCGGGCTTGACCTTCGTTCTCCCACCAATACCCGAACATGACCGTCAGATGACTTTTAAGGCCTGCGGCTTTAGCGAAGGCCAAGTCACGTGAGATGTCTTTAATATCAACTTTTTTATTTAATCTGTTAAGCGTATCCTGATTGACACTTTCCAAACCCCATAATATCATACGGAATCCTGCTTTAGCTAATAACACAAAATCTTCTTCATCTAACGCGCCGAATCTCATGTTACATCCGAAGCTGACGTGTTCTGTGATACCTCGTTCTATCACTTCACGGCAAAACTCTTTCAACCAGTCGCCTGTAGGGAACGTCCCCGAATCATCAAATATCTCTTTGAACCCTATGCGTGCAAGAAACTCCACTTCATCAACTACATCTTTGACAGTGCGTGTCTCACAAGTAGGGTGCGAGTTAGCCCATGAGCAGAACGTACAGCCGGGTCTGTGCCAGCAGTCCATAGCACTCATTATGTAAGTGCCGGGCAGGTACTTGAAGTTGCCGTTACGGTAGGCGTATAGCCACCAACGTGTCAAGTCCCTGTTTATCTTGGGTGCCGCGCCTTCCCACTCCTTCTGTGTGATTATGGTATATACGTCCTTATGCCACTTGCCACCCTGCACTACAAAGTCAGCTTTACAATTCGCCTTACTTTCCTCCGGCAAGGCAGTAACATGATCTCCACATAAGATGATTTGGATGTTAGGTACGTTGTTCTTAATGCCATCTATTATTTCCCAATACCGTTTTATCAGGGGTGTCGGCGCTTCAAAGATAATGTAGTCCGGCTGGTTGTTAACTATGAGCTGGCCGAACTCCAGCTCGTTAAGTTCTTCGGCGATCGCGTCTATCCAAAGTACCTCGTTCCCGGCGTTGGAGAGCATCGTTATACACGTTGCCGGGACTATGGGGTAAGTAAATGTTGGATCCTTGAAATATTGAAACTGGCGTTGGTTCCCTACCGTAGCATATCCCTTCGGACTGACTACTGGCGGTGTAGCGTATATTATTTTAGACATCTTTCATTCTCCTCGTAAATAATCCTCTAATAAAACTCACAGCGTAGACTATGATAGCCAACACCACGCCCAATATGCTAATAAAGATAAGAGACATATCACTCCAATGCTTGGTAACGCGTAAACGAGTTTACGGCTTGTTTCAGGATACATCTTAAAAAAATAACCTCTGTGTTTACCGTAGGTAGCTATCTGTTTCAGGAACGGCCAGAATAACGGCCGGCGATCATGATATACTATAACGCTCGGTGTATATAATATGGGTTTTTTAAGTCCATGTGTTATCTTCTTGCACAATAACGTATCTTCGCCAGTAAGATAATCACAATTAAACCCGCCGACACGATCTATATATTTCTTCCATAATATCAAATTGAATGTCGGGTAATCATCAACTAACCTTTCAAACTGGCCTGTTACTCTGTAGTTGTATGGGAACATCTTTAATACTTCATCAGCGGCGAACTCTTTAAATTTACTGCCCGGCGGTATGATCCCTGGACCGCAGACACCACCTAACCTGTGTCCTTGCTCAACCAGTATCTGTACTGCGCGAGTTAACCAGTTTTTTTCAGGGTACGCGTCAGCATCTATAAAAGCTATTATATCTCCTGTCGCGTTATCAACACCGATATCACGTTTATGGCTCGGTAAAACTTTACCTGTCGGTACGGTTTTAAGATTATTTTCCCACCATATAAAATTATCTAACCTATCCGGCAATACAATTACTTCAAGATTATCGTATGTCATATTAAGACATTTTTCTGCGCATCTATCAGCTTCTTCCAGATTCCGGCACGGTATTATCACGCTTGTTCTTATCAATTTTAGTTACCTTCACCTGTGTACGCATAATTTCCTCATTTATACGTTTGTAGGCTTTTGTGGCTTTTTTACGTTGTATATTCTGTTTTATAGACATTGTTTACCCCCCTCAAATCGTATAGATATTATCGGCGATGCTCTAACAACTTGTCTTTCTTTTGGATTATTCTTCTGGTAAGTCGTTACGGCTATCTCCTTTGTTTCAGCTATAATAATATCAAGTGGTTTGTGGTTTTCCGGGTCATCATTATCGGGATATATTACAAATTTATTCACTCTTTTCCTCAATTATCCTTTCTAGTAGATTACAGAAAGCATCATAACCCATAACCACAACAGGTTCAGGATCGTAGTTTTTTTGCCATATCACTATTGGTATTTTGTTTTTAGGAGAGATGCCTTGAGTTCGCCAGTAAACCTTATGTGCGTTTAATGACTCCTGCTTTTTACACTCAATAAAGAACTCTCTGATTATATTGTCTTGTTGCAAACAGATAATGTCTTGGCGCATATAACCTTCGATGCCGCCGGAGTTTGGAGTTCTGCGAACGTTAGCGTTAAATCTCTTGCTTAAATCATTCGCAATCTTTAACTCAAACACTTTCCCCTTTATATGCGGTTTTACCATTGAAATAAGTATAATGTTTTAAACTTGATTGTCAAATTTTTGTTTTGGTTCACCAAAATTATGCCCACCTATGTTCAATAACCCCATGATGTTAATCCCTATTATAAACCCCACAAAACAACCGATCGTGAACGCTATCCACATGGTTTACCTCCTCTTTACTTTTCTTTGTCAAGACCATTGGGTTGCCATAGCATTTGCTATGCTAGGAAATGTCTTACTTCGAGCTTTCTGGCGTTCTTTTTTGGTGTAACCCTTTAGTCCTTCTACCCAGTTTATCGACTTTCCATGTCCTTTTTTACCTTGTAATATATATAACGGTGGTGGTTT
>Ga0180007_10004841_pt1 | contig 14046 bp, 13 predicted proteins | sample MM_PC_MetaG_FD_121122 | JGI IMG/M metagenome (GOLD analysis project Ga0180007, IMG submission 121122) | Groundwater microbial communities from the Aspo Hard Rock Laboratory (HRL) deep subsurface site, Sweden - MM_PC_MetaG | ecosystem: Environmental > Aquatic > Deep subsurface > Groundwater... | reverse complement strand
TTGACCCATATTGCAAAATGTCGCAAGCTATTAAACCGGCTGGAGATGGACAACGATTCCCTGAAGTTTTACTATTCAATCCCCATCCCGCTTCTCTGTTATTCCAAGCCACGGTATTAAGTATTTTACCAAGTGGACAACTATCGGGCTGTAATCCCCCAAGAGTGTTACAAAGTCCGATGAGCGAAGCTGGGTATTTATTTCTCTCGGTTTGAATTTGTGATTGTAAAGAAGCCGATCCTCCATCAGATGGAGGAATTATAATAATAGGAGCAGGTATAGTGAAACGACCCTCGCCGATACTTTCTAGTTCACCATCAATCGTATAGTTAGCATCGTAAGTATATTCTCCGTCAGCATAGTTATTGGAATATTTACATGGGGTGTATTGGCAAGATAATTTATCCACACCATCAACGCGGATAACTATTTTCGCACCAGCTGGTAAACCTGGAACAGTGGCCGTTATTATAACAATCTTTTGAGTGTCAAAAATCTCATGTTTTACGGAAACGCCTATACTTACAGCATTAAAACAAGCAAACAAACAGCTACTATATTCTGAAGCAGGTTCACAAACAATATCAGACTCTCCTTGTGGGCCTTGTCGTGTGCAAAATCTTACGGCACAAGTTTCAACACAAATAGCATAAGGATCTGGTGTGGAAACGCCCGCTCCCCCATTCTTCCTAGAAGAGTTAGGTGTGTCCAAGGGTAAAGTGGAATTATTACCAAAAAGACCTTCAGGGCCAAAGATGTATTTTTTCAAGAGTCCGGTGGCAAAAGCCTGTATTAATTGTTCGACATTGTTGACGGTAATAAGACTTTCCAAACCAGACGATAGTACTTTATCAAGTTGAGATTTGATAAAAGCGCCTGGAGTGACCACAATTTTTTCAACTTTGCAGTCGCCAGCCCCGGCTAGAGGATCAAGTTCTTGACCTTCCGGACATTTTTTGTAAGACAAAAATCCTTGGTTCCAATTTAGTTGTTCTCTCTCTAAACCTACAGCACTTGCAATGCGAGAATCAAGTTCAGTTTTAGCTTCAAGAAATGCTCCATAAGGGTTATTCAAATCATTTTGAGTCATGTAAAACCACCCATCCCATCCTCCTTGGCTGAAGTCATTATAAAAAGCATCAATGTTTCCCACGACTTGCGTCAGAGTACATTGAAACTGATAAGGTTGGATATAATGTTTCTGCAAGGCAAGCCTGATTTGTGTCTGGAATGGCGAACAGAGGAACGCCAAGGGCGAACTTGTTGCCCCGATGAAGTCCCCCGCAATACCATCCGCGAGATCCGTGAAATACTGTTTCGGATCTACCGCATAAGCCGGATTACCATCAAAACCGTTCTGGGCCCAATCGACAGTCGACGCTACTATGCGCTGTATAGCTAACCGAGCCGCGAACATCGCTATAGAGTCAGCCACGTCTTTAAAAGTTTTTCTTGTAGATTCTGTCGCGGTTACGGCAGTGTGCACTGGGTCACTTACGACCCATTGCGCTTTCGCTTTATTAGCAAAAATAGGAAGAAAGCTGGAAGAAACTATAGACAAGACCAGAAGAAATGTTGTTGATCGTTTCCCAGACATTTTATATAAATTATATCCCATTTGTTTTGAGGAGTTGTCCTATTTGTTTAAGAATGACAATTTCTTCATCCAAGTTTTCATTCACGGCGACTAGACCAGCAAAAGCTGTCATTGGATCTTTTTCTGTTTCAGATATGGATTCTAAGGCCGCCGCGCTTGAGAGATGTTTGTTGACAAGTTTCAGATGTGAAAGAGCAACAGAGACGGGTACGGGGAGATTTTTTAGTTCCATTGCCGTATTTTCGTAAATCATGCCTGCTTCTTTGGCGGCCGAATAGTATGCGTTATTTAAATCTGTGCCGATTACTTCGGCGTAAGCCCTGTTTATACGTTCGGAATGCTTGATATAGATATTCCCTAATTGTGTGGAATAGTTCTCAAAGTTAACTTTAGTATTGGAAACTACCCTCAGATCGATATAGCTAATGGTTAGAGCGTTGTTGAGAGTAGGAATACTTTCCACATACCTTTCGGCCAGAGCATCAATGCTTGCTGTACTGGCATCTCCGCCTGCCGCCAGCCCAATGTAATCCATAATGAGCTGGCGACCGATTAGGTCGGTGTTGGTGAGGGGCTCACTGGGAGTTGTTGTGCCGACAGTTTTAGGTTCAAGAAAATCTTGGAGGAAATCCTGGTAATTTCCCTCGTTCGTCTCAATGGCCACGATGCTCGGTTGAATCTTCTCAACATTTGTGAAGCGAGACCAAGAAGCAACTCCGATAAGTAGAATAGAAACCGAAAATGCTAGCGCCAATCTGAATCGCATATAACCAAAATTATATCAGACAATTACGTGTCCTTTATCCCCTACTTGCCCCGTTCCTTGCCCCGCCATGGCGGGGTGAAGCGGGGCTTGCTCTTCAAGCAGAGATTTTGCGCCAATTTCTGCCAAGTACTCATGTCCACGTCTTCGGCGCGTAGATTGTCGTTCAAATCAAGTCTCTTAAACGCCTCTAAAACCTTATTTTTTTCAAAGACAACAGAGAGATTGGAGGAAAGTTTCTTGCGTTTGGATTTGAATCCAGCCCGAAGCATTTTAAAGAAATCCTCTTCCGAAATGTCCAAAGCTCGGCTTTGGACAGAGGAGAAGAATTTTTTAGAAATGTTTTCTATCGCGATGATAGCCGAATCTACTTTAGGCATTGGCGCGAAGGAGCCCGCCTTGACCGTTTCTACATATTTTGGAGTCCCGTATGTCTTAACCGAAATGGAGAGTATGCTTCCTTTTAATTTCCCAGACACTCCGTGTCTGGGGGAACCAACGATACGTTCCGCCACTTCTTTTTGCATCAGAAGCACCATTTTTTCTGGTTGCTTGTCTGCATCAAGAAACTTTTTCAGTATTGCACCAGTGATATTGTATGGAATATTAGCAATAAGTTTATAAGTTTTTAAGTTGGAAGTTTGAAAGTTGAGAATATCATCATGAATCAATTCAAGTTTCCCGTTTTTAATTTCTTTTTCAAATTCTTGCTCTAATAGTTTGAAAAGTTCATCATCTTTCTCCACCGCAATCACTTTTGCGCCAGTCTCTAAGAGTTTTCTCGTTAAAGTTCCCGTCCCGGGTCCTATCTCAAGCACCACGTCTCTCTCAGTTACTTCTCCTGCCTGGACAATACTTGTCAGAGCTTTCTCCGATTTTAAAAAATGTTGCCCCAATGATTTTTTTGCCCTCATATGGTATTTATTAACCCTGCCTCATCATCTTCCAATTCTTTAATTAACTTTTTTCTTTCCATCACATCCTTAAGAGTGTCCTCTGCAAATTTTTTGTATCTTTCTTTGTCTTTAAATTGCTCCAAGATAATATCTTTCTTACAGAATTCAGAAACATTTTGATCCAAAACGTATTCTTCCCAACTCGACTTCGTGGACACCCCGTGTCTATAGCCATGCACTTGGTCATTCAAATTTACATAAGCGCTCACATGCAGAAGGTATTCATTTGAGTCAATGCGGATTGCTTTAAAACTACCCTGGAATAGTGCACCGCTTCTCTTATATTTGGCGTTGATATATTTAGAGTGCGCCATTCCTAACTTGTGCATGAATCGCTCTATACCTCTTTCAGCAATTTGTTCAAGTATGAGATGAAAATGATTAGGATTGAGGCAGTATGCAACAAATCTTACCAATTTGGGCTCCTCCTTCCCAGACACTCCGTGTCTGGGAATATCCCTGACGCTTCCTATTGATGATTCCCTATTTAAAATATCCATACACTCAAAAAATCTATCAAGGTCGCTCTTGTCCATAAAAATTAGTCTTTTATCTACGCCCCTATTGTAAATATGATAAAACTCATTTACGGAAAAACTTAGATTTCTCATAACGTAATTATAGCAAACCCAGACACTCCGTGTCTGGGTTGGGGTTTAGGCTGTGGATAAAAACTAAAAATCTATTTCAAGTAAGGATTTCCGCGGAAAACTGTACTCGTCCAGAGTTTCTTCTTCTACTAATGTTTCAGGAATGTCAAAAATGAATTCAGAAGGAATGTTGGCCTGTCTCCTGCCGAAAAGGGTGCGTGATTGGGTGTAAGAAAGGAAAAGTTTTTTGCGCGCACGTGTAAGTGCCACATAGAAGAGCCTCCTCTCTTCCTCCGCTTCTTCCGGCGTGATGTTCGCTTCATTTATCCTTTGGTGTGGAAAGAGTCCATCTTCAAGTCCAGTGATAAAAACAATGTCAAACTCAAGCCCTTTAGATGCATGTACTGTCATTAGGCGCACCGCTTTTTGCTTGTCTTTCATCTCGTCCTGATCGCTTTGAAGGGCGGCGTCGGCAAGAAAATTTAAAATACCGTCTTCTGGCGACAAATGATTGTACCGAGAAGCAAAATTTGACAGCTCATAAGCGTTTTCAAGTCGAGCCGCACCCTCATCCCCTCCCTCTTTCCATTCTTTCTCGAGTCCGGAGGCTTTAATGACGAAAGAGATAGTCTCGCTGGGCTTTTTTTCTCTAGAACTTTTCTCGATCTCCTTAAGCAGAGACCTGAAACCGGATAGTTTTATCTTCATTGTTGGCGGGAGCGATGACTCATTCCCGGAAAATATCTTTAGCATTGTTGTTTTACCTATGCCACGCGTTGGCACGTTGAGAATACGCTTCAAATCCGAAAGACCATCCGGGTTTAGGGCGGAACGCAGGTATGAGAGGATATCTTTAACCTCTTTGCGCTCAAAGAAACGTGTGCCGAGGAGTTGGTAAGGGATGCCGTGGTTCATGAATGCTTCTTCAAGTACCCGTGATTGAAAGTTGGCTCTATAGAGCGCTGAAATTTTTTCCGGTGATACACCGTTTTTTATCAACTCCTCTGTTTTGGAAGCAACAAACTCCGCTTCGCTCATTTCATCGAATGCTTGAAACAAGCCGATTTTTTCTCCCGTGGCATTGCTGGTAAAAAGATTTTTTTTGCGGCGGATTTTATTTTTTTCTATCACGGCGTTGGCCGCTTCCAGAATATTTTTAGTGGAGCGGTAATTTTCTTCCAGAGTGATTACTTGCGCTTCGGGATAATCTTTCTCAAAATCTAGAATGTTTCTTATCTCCGCTCCGCGCCAGGAATAAATATTCTGGTCTATGTCTCCAACAGCGCAAATATTTTTGTTCTGCCCCACCAACATTCTCGAGATCTCATACTGTACGCGATTAGTGTCTTGATATTCATCTATATGGATATATTGCCAAACATTTTGATAATAGTTGGAGACGGACGGTTCATTTTTCAGGAGGTTCACCGTCTTAAGTAGAAGGTCATCAAAATCAAGCGCGTTATCTCTTGCAAGTATCTTCTCGTACTCCGGCCAAACTTGTCCCACTATATTCTTGAAGTATCCGCGCTCCTCTCCATCCTGATAATCTCCAACGCTCGTACCCTTTCCTTTTTCTCTGGAAATTACGCTCATAATGCGACCGGGGTCATGAGTCTTTGGATCAAATCCGAGAACGAGAAGTCCTTCTTTTACCGCTTTTTTACTGTCGTCTCGGTCAAAGATGGTGAAGTGTTTCTTAATGCCGGCTTTTGCCGAATGTTCTCTCAAAATATAAACTCCAAGGGAGTGAAAAGTGCTTACGAAAGGTCCCGGCTCTATCCGCTCGCGCATTTCCTGGGCCGCTTTATTGGTAAAAGTAATGGCGAGAATTTTTGAAGGAGCCACTCCTGTGTGAATGAGATGGCGGATTCTTTCCGCGATAGTTTTAGTCTTGCCTGCTCCCGCACCCGCTAGGATCAAGAGAGGTCCTTTTATGGAGACGACTGCTTTTTTCTGTTGGGAATTGAGATTTTCCTGCCGTTTCAGCATGCTGGACACTATATCATAGAGGGGTATAATGGAGAGACACAGAACGAAAATTTACCGTTACATGGCTCAAAACAGGGCCATTTCTGCCTGACAAAAGTAACCCTATAGTAGTTTAATTCTACTCTATTAGTAAAAAAGCAATTAAATACGCACTCTTTGCGCTACTTGTTCTCCCCATCATGGTTTATGCGGGGGAGCAGATTTTGCGTGTGCCCGAGGTAATAGATGCTGGTAATTCCCAGACGATGAACCTCTTGGAAGGTTATTTGAATATCAATCCTACTGGTACGGGTGGGGCAGAGATTGCAATTGTTGATAGTACTGCTCTTGAATCTGGCGGAGGAGAAAGCAAATTTTTCGTTGACCTTGGCAAATCAGGTACTGGTCAAATTAGCGTCTATATCGTGCGCCAGGGTGATACTCTAAGCGAGATTGCTGAGATGTTTGGCGTTCCCACTAATACTATCGTCTGGGCCAATGATATAAAAAGGGGGTTGATAAAAGAGGGGCAAGAGATCGTTATCCCGCCTATTTCCGGCGTAATACACACGGTAAAATCCGGTGATACTCTCCAGTCTATCGCTACAAAATACAAGGCGAATCTTGAGGATATTCTCACTTACGGCGATTTTGCTTCTAATGCGAAGATCATTCCAGGCGATGTGATAATCGTGCCGAACGGCGTAATTGTCTCAGCCACCGTTGCGATCCCGACTGAGCAACAGAGAGTCTCAGTCAGCACAAGTGTGCAGAGTGGCTATTATTTCCGACCGATAGTTGGCGGGAGAAAGAGTCAAGGTCTCCACGGTGGCGACAACGCTGTAGACCTCGCGGCTCCGTTCGGCACTCCCATTCTCGCTTCGGCGAATGGCAAGGTTATTGTGTCGCGTACTGGTGGATACTATGGCGGTTATGGTACTTATATAGTAATAAGTCACCCGAGAGGCACTCAAACTATTTATGCTCACTTGGACAAGAATTATGTCTCAGTCGGACAGCAAGTTGAACAAGGACAGGTTATTGGTACCATCGGTATGACAGGCAGAACTACTGGTCCACATGTCCACTTCGGAATCCTCGGCGACAGAAATCCATTTTAGCGTTAGTTAAAATGTCCCGAGTGAAATCGAGGGACTAAACATCAAACTTTTTGGGGCGGTATTCGACTGCTTCCAAGATGTGAGCGTTGGCGATTTCTTCACTACCTTCAAGGTCGGCGATGGTGCGCGCCACTTTTATCATCCGGTGGTAGACGCGAGGAGAGAAACCGAGCCGCTCGGCGGCGAGGTCAAGTGTTTTTCGTGGTTCTTTATCTAAAGTTATAAAATTTACCAAGTCTCTGGCGCTCATTTCCGAATTGCGCGATATTCCCCTCCCTTTTTTCTTGAAGCGCTCTCTTTGGGCCGCGCGAGCTTGTTCCACCTTAGCTCGAAAAATCTCACTCCTGTCGCCTTCCGAGTCACCGGAGAGCTCACTTGGCAAAACCCTATCTACTTCAAGCCAAATATCTATACGGTCCATAATAGGACCGGACATTTTTCGCCTATATCTAGAGAGTGTGGAGGGGGTGCAGTTGCAGGGTTTGCCTCGGAAGCCAAAGTTCCCACAAGGACATGGGTTCATGGCAGCGACCAAAAGCACGTTTGCCGGGAAATGAGCTGTGCCCTTAGCGCGCGAGATAGATATTACTTTGTCCTCAAGTGGTTGGCGCAGACTTTCTATCACTCTTCTGTCAAACTCCGGAAATTCGTCCATAAAGAGCACCCCGCAGTGGGCAAGGGTAATTTCTCCAGGCCGAGGCGTTGCCCCGCCGCCGACTAAAGAGACATAAGAAGCGGTATGATGCGGAGCGCGGAAAGGAGGATTGGTAATAAAAGTTTCGTAGAGCATGCCGGCCACAGAATGGATACCAGTGGCTTCAAGTGCTTCCTCAAATGATAGTTTAGGTAAAATGCCGGCGAAAGCTTTGGCAAGCATCGTTTTGCCGGTGCCAGGTGGGCCATACATGGCGCAATTATGTCCTCCTGCCGCCGCGATCAGAAGTCCGCGCTTTGCTCTCTCCTGCCCTCTGACGTCTGAAAAGTCTATACTTGCCACTAACTTCACTTTATCTACGACAGTTAATTTTGCTTTCGGAATTTTAACGGTGCCCGTGAGGTGTTCAATTAGAATTGAAAGAGATGATGCACCGAAAACACTCAATTCATCGATGAGAGCCGCTTCACGGACATTTTCTACCGGCACATAAAGTTCTTTGAAACCTTTTAATTTGGCGAATCGAGCGATAGGCAAAATTCCGCGCACGGGTCTAAGTTTGCCGTCTAAAGATAATTCTCCTAAGAACAACTTTCCTTCATGATCAAAAGAAATATCATTGTTAGCCACGAGATAAGAGAGGGCGATAGCAACATCAAACGACGGGCCTTCTTTTCTCTGGTCTGCGGGCGCGAGCGAGATGACTATTTTGTGATTCTTGGCTTTCGGGGATTCAAATCCGGAATTTTTAATGGCGGCCGAGACGCGATCGCGTGCTTCCTCAACAGCTTTGTCCGGTAAACCAACTATGGCGAAAGCATTTAAGCCGCGCGAAATGTCTGTCTCGACTGAAATGGGTGTGACAGAGAGAAGGTTTGTCTGCGCACTGTAAATTTTGGAGAAACTCATCTGTTGATTATATAACAGAAACTTTATAAGTTACTTTTCTCCCATACCATTTGGCTTCCTGCTCTCTTCTTCAGCCCCAATCCATGCCAATTCATAAGTTTTTTTCATAGCATCTGCAATTTCTACACTCTCAATGATAATTCCAAGTTTTTCCCGCCATGAAGCAATCATGACCTTGTTGTCATAGATATTTATCTCTGGTGAAAAGTAGTATTTATCAGCAGGGATAAGTTTTGTTTGTCTTTTTTCCTCCATATCTTTGCTGGCTCTGACTCTCCCAACTGGCGTTGCGGGAATAATCGCGCGGATTGATATATTTTTACCTACACGTCTTTTATAATATGTAGGAAAATATCCTGGTATCGCATTGTGCATATCATCCACTGTTGCATAAGCTCGTATTTCCTCACTAGAGGTCAGGGTGTCTTCATACACGTCTTTCAAACCCTGCATTCCTTCATAAAATCGCACTTTTGGTCTGCCAGCCACATTATGAAGAGATTTCATTTCAGGCAAAATATTTTTTATCTTCTCGAGCTGACTTTCCCTATCTTTAATTTGACTCTCAAGCAATAAAACTATTTTATCTGGTGTTTCAGCAAGATATTCCTGCGCAGGTTCTTTTCCAGATATACTCGCTAACCCTTTTGCGACAAGACTATCTAAAATGTCATAGCCAGTAGTTCTATTTAGTCCCGCTTTTCTAGTAATTTGGGTTACGGTTCCTTTGCCCAATTCTAGAAGTGCTAAAAAGACACTACTCTCATTCTCCGAAAGCCCGGATTTAACAAGGAAATCGCACAAGTCACTTCTATCTAGATTTGGGGTATTTGTCATATGCAACCATTGTATTCTATATATAAATTTGTGTCAAATATCTTCCACAATATTTATTTAATCTTTAATTTTAGGTATATTTATGTAAAATATGCTTGACAACCTATTTAACCCATGCTATTCTCATATCAGAACCGATCTTTCACACAATTCACTTTGCGCTTAATTGCGCGGGAGATTCAAAATGAGTAAAAAAAGTCGTATCCGTAACTTCAGCCTAGATGTACTCTGCTGGCAAGACGGCAAAGTCGTACACTTGGAAAACTTCTTTGCTAGGTATGACGACTGGCAGGGTACTTCAAGTGAAGTAGTGGCGCGAGCAAAGGCTGACGTGAAAAATCAGCTCCTGCCGTTCTACGAACGAGTCACTTGCACCTTGTGGGGTCGTAATAGTGATTTACCTTTCAAGGTTTTCGAATTGCAACGTCAAGAAACTCCTCCCCCACCCCCGAAAAGTGAATATCCTTGGCGAAGAGAATATACCCAAGGAGAACTCCTCCAATGGTATCGTAGGCAATTTAGATGCTGCGATATTCAAGCGTAAGTCCGCACGTTAGTCGGACACAAGGTGTTGGAGAAATCCGGCGCCTTTTTCTTTTGTTAACTTTCCCACATCTTCTTTTTACCACCCCCCCATTGTCCACATTTTTCTAATGTTTACTTACATCTATATACAGCTATAGCGTATAATAGATGTATGGGGAAACTTGAAGAAAGAAACAGAAGAAGAGTCAAAAAAGGAGAAATACAAAAAATTATTTTAGAGTCGGTGAAATTGGCCGGGATTCTAAGCATTGGGCTCGTGGCGCCCAATGTCATAGGCGCAATGAATAAACTCGGTTTGATTTCAAACAAACGTCAAAGTGAAATCGTGAATTCCTCGGCTTCTAAATTGACCAAGAAAGGACTACTCAAATTTAATGGCAAGTATTACGAACTGACAAATGAGGGGAAAAAGAAGTTAAGGCGATTGGAACTTGAAGGATATAAATTCGCCCGGCCAAGGAAGTGGGATAAGAAGTGGCGCGTGATAATCTTCGATATCCCGGAGAAAAAGAAGAAGATACGGGACCAGATCCGCAACTTATTTGTTTCGGCAGGGTTCTCTCGTCTACAGGATAGCGTCTGGGTCTATCCTTACGACTGTGAAGATATTATCGGTCTTTTAAAAACGGATTTCGGAGTTGGTAAAGATCTTCTATATATGATTGTTGATGAGATTGAGAATGATAAGCATTTGCGCGAAGAGTTCGAACTTTTGTAACTTATATAAAAAATATAAAAATACCCACTACATCTATATTCAGCTATAGCGTGAAATAGATGTGGAAGTTTTTAATGATAAATTCTGATAAATCCGAGACTCTTATGCCAAATTCATGTGTTCCCTGCAAGTGCGGGCCGATGGGTTTGCTTCAAGACGCTCTGTGTGTATTTCTTTTCCGCAAATTTCACAAAGGCCATATTTGTTATTCTTAATTTTGTCTAAACTAGTTTTGATATCTTGGTAACGAGTTTCCAGAGTATTAACGATGGCCACGTTTTCTTCATAATCCTCAATATTATCGGCAGTGGTATTTTCATCCGCTTGAGAAGAATCCTTTTTGGTTGGGGTAGCTTCCCAATCAGAAAGATTATCGGGATTCCTTCTGCCGACTTCTCCCAGTTCTTTTTCTAGGAGTTTCTTTTCAGTCTCCAATTTCTTTTTGAAATGTTCGTAGTCTATTGCCATGTCTTTATCTTATCAGAGACGCAACTAACGGGAAAGTTTTTCTCGTGTTAGGCGGTCAATAAGAGTCCTTAGGGTTTCAATATTGTCTGTGATGATAAGCATATTATTGTCAAAAAATGAGTAGAGGAGAATCGTTTGGTCTCCAAGCGCAAGCCTCCGCACATCTTTGTTTTTATCCGCAACATCTGTAAAGACGGCTTCGGGTGGAACATCTCTCAAGAATTGGGCTGTGGCAAATAAAGGACCGATGTCCGCGGCCATATCTATTTCCCATTCAAGCATGCCGGCGAAGGCATTTTCAAAGGAAACTAACCTGATTATTAAGAAGGTGCTATTTCCGAGAGACCCAAACATGAAAAGTGGATCAAACGCTCGAACTAAAAAGCCGGGGGCATGACTTTCTAAGATGTTTAGGAATTCGTTTGTAGGAAGAAGAAAAGTTGCATTGTCCGCATCTTTTTTTCTTAAAACTACGTGTTTAATTTCTCCGGGGGGCACATTTTCAGTGGCATCGGAGAGAGCGCTTATGAGAGTTCCACGGGAGGCGTTTGTGAGATCAAGATTGATTTCGGCATTGGTAGATATGAATTTGTTTGCCGGCGCAATTGTAATTGGAACGGTAGTTTTCTTTACGAATTCATTGTAGGCATACCAAGCTCCGACTGTGCCCAGGATAAAGAGTAGAAGACTTCCCAGAATGAGAAAGAAAAACTCTATTCTTCTCTTGGAATCTGGCGAGAGTGTATTATTAGTGGATGAAACTGAATCTTTTTTCAGATGCTCGGCTTGTTGAATTGAAACAAGCGACTCTTGTTGATTTTGAAGAGCATTCGCCACGTCTCCTTGAAAAGTGCGGATTTGTTTTAATGCTGGCTCCGGATTAAGTTGCGAGTCGTTTTTCTCTGGCATGCTTCAATTTTAATCTACACTAGGGTTTTCTTCGAGAAATTCCTCCGTTATCGGTATTGAGAAGATATTTTTTGGAATTCAGGTCGAGATCGAGAAAATCGTCGGCCGCTTCAATCAAACGTGCTGAAGATGATTTGCCGAAAGCCGCTACTTCAACTTGGCAACCGTGCGTGTTCTGGAGATATTCTACCAAAGGCACATAGTCGCCATCACCGGAGAGTAGGATGACGCTATCGAGTTTTGGCGCCATAGTTACAGCGTCAATGGCTAGCCCGACATCCCAATCTGCTTTCTTGGCTCCGCCGAGAAAGACTTGCAAGGGTTTTGAGCGGATTTCAATACCCGCTTTTTCAAGAGCGCCGAAAAAAGCGTTTTCTTCACCGGATTCTGTAGTGACCACGTAGGCCAATGCTCGGATAAGAACACGTCCGTCGAGGACGTCCTTCATTATCGCGCCAAAGTTTGCTTTGGCATGATGAAGATTTTTGGCGCTATGATAAATATTTTGCGTGTCTATGAAAATGCCGACCCGCTGGGCTTTATGTTTTATTACTGTCATTGGATATTTAAATTTTCAATTTTTAATTTTGCAATTTACAATCAAAACCCAATGAATTAATTTTCAAACATTGATACATTGAAAATTCAATGAAAATTGAGAATTGGAAATTGTAAATTACCCGTGATTACTTCTTCAGACCAAGTTTCTTTTGCAAACTTGAAGCGCGTTTTGGATATTTTTTTTCCAAATATTTCATATGCGTCTGGCGGTCTGCCACCATGGCGAGTAATCCTCGGCGTGAGTGATTGTCCTTGGCATGCGTTTTAAGATGCTTGGCAAGCTCCTCTATACGCTTCGTCAATATGGAAATTTGCACTTCAGGAGAGCCGGTATCTTTGTCATGGATAGCGACCTCCTTAATGAGCTTTTGTTTTTTGGTCTTTGAAATCACATGTTAAATATAGTACAGACATTTGTATTTTGCAACTTTTAACCCCCCATCACGTTCTCTGCAGAATGAAACGATCCCGTAAAGTATATATAATGTTTAAATGATTTCATACATACGTTACTTTTATGCGGTCGCATTATTATAACGTATAGGGCTTTAAAAAAAGAAAAGGCGCCGGATAAATCCAGCGCCTTGTTTCAGGTCATCAGCACTTTGTCCTACACGACGGACTGGCAGCTTAACGCCCTTTTACGTGAGTTACCTAATGAGACTCACGGAGTCAGTGGTCATCTAAATGTCTGCATACAAGAACAGGATAACCCCGTTTGGCAGACAAACTTCTGTCCCCGCTGGCCACCACCTTGCACCGTTCCACGATCCCATGAGGCTTTTTGCAATCAGCCTAAGGTCTTCTGTTTTGCCTTCGACCTCAAGCAAGCAATGTTCACCATTGCTTTCGACGTGGGAAGCATTGAAATGGCAAGGGAGACCGAACCATAGGCGCAAGATGCCAGTTTGCGGGGTTATTGTAGTAATCACCCGCATACATCCCTTACCCATGTCGGGCAGTATGTCACCAAAGACCTCCTTGGTCTCAGCAACAAGTTCATCTCTCTGGATGCCTACGTTGCACCAGAGATTGACCAGTTTCTTTGAGAACCTGATCTTGTCGCTCTGCTCGCCACGCTCGAGAAGGTCATTGATCTTGCTGACGATCGCGCGGCTGATCGTACGCCCGCAGTTACCCAAGCGAAACGTTGGTGTCCTGGACTCGCTTTTAATGGACATTGTCTGTCTCCTTGCAACTTGTGATGAACTATTTGATGAACATTGTGCTCATCGTCTGCGTAAAGAATACTCTAAACTTGCAAATCTGTGTCAAAAGAAAATCAATATCAAATACAAATATCCTTATTTATAGCAATATTCTAGATATATAAAGTATTTTGTGCGTTAAGATTGACAAAAGTTGAGTATTCTGATAACATGAAATGGTATGGAAAATCAATATAACGTCTCTCTTTCCCAAAAACTCTCCAAAACAGGTCTTTC
>Ga0180007_10004840_pt1 | contig 14050 bp, 12 predicted proteins | sample MM_PC_MetaG_FD_121122 | JGI IMG/M metagenome (GOLD analysis project Ga0180007, IMG submission 121122) | Groundwater microbial communities from the Aspo Hard Rock Laboratory (HRL) deep subsurface site, Sweden - MM_PC_MetaG | ecosystem: Environmental > Aquatic > Deep subsurface > Groundwater... | reverse complement strand
TTATGAAAGAAATTAAATTTGAAGAAGCGTTAGTAAATCTGGAAAAAATAGTTGCAGATATGGAAAGTGATGAGCTATCCTTAGATAATTCTTTGGAAAAATATGAAGAAGGAATTAAGTTAATTCGTTTCTGCACTAAAAAGCTGAATGAAGCAGAGCAAAAGATTGAGATTCTAACCAAACAAGAAGATGGATCTATAGAAAGAATTCCTTTCGAAGACTATACCGAAGATAACAATAGAAAAAAGAAAACGGCAATTAAGAAAAAAGAAAAATCAAAAGCTGCTACTCTTAAAGAAAGCGAAACAGAAAACGAAATAGAAACAGAAGAGGAAACAGAAATAGAGACAGAAGACGGATTTCTATTCTAAAAAACAGGTATTTAAAAACAATGAAAACTAACTTATTAAAAAATGTCAAAAGAGTGGTTATCAAGGTGGGAAGCAGAATACTCACCCAGGAAGATGGTTCTATTGATAAAAAAGAACTTAGCTCACTCGCTAAACAAATCACTGCTCTGGTTAAGAGGGATATTGAAGTAATTTTAGTCTCTTCCGGAGCTGTTGCTGCCGGCAGGAATAAACTTAATTTAAAAGATAAATTAAAAACTCTTCCGGAAAAACAAGCAGCAGCAGCCATAGGTCAAAGCGAGTTAATGAAAATATATAATTACTATTTTAATAAAAACAATCTTTTTACCGGACAAATTCTCTTAACTTACAGCGATTTAAAAGATAAACAAAGATATCTCAACGCTTGCAACACTATTGAAAAACTCTTATCTTACCGGATTGTGCCTATTATTAATGAGAATGATACTGTTTCTACGGACGAAATAAAGTTTGGTGACAATGATAAGCTTTCAGCCTTAGTTACTACACTTTTACGCGCAGATTTGCTGCTAATCTTATCTAATGTCGATGGCTTATATGCGCGTTCTGAAAAAGATGAAAAGCAAAAAGTTATTCGTGAAGTAAAAACGATTGACCAGAATATTAAACAACTTATCTATAAAACAGATCATTGGGCAACTACCGGAGGTATGGAAAGTAAGCTCGCAGCTGCCAAAATTGTAACTTCGGCCGGAGAACCGGTTATTATTGCTAATGGCCGAAAAAGAAATATTATTTTAGATATCTTTAAAGGAAAAGAAATCGGTACTATTTTCTTACCTCAGCAGAAAAAAAGAATGGAAAGCCGAAAAAGATGGATTGCTTTTTCTTCTCATCCACAAGGAGAAATTATTGTAGACGAAGGAGCCGAAAAAGCGCTTAAAACCAAAGGAAAAAGTTTACTCCCCTCAGGGATCACAGATATCAACGGCAGTGTTAAAGCAGGAGATACGGTAAGGATACTTAACAAGAAAAAAGAAGAATTCGCTCGTGGACTGGTTAACTATTCGAGCCAGGATATAAGCAAAATAAAAGGCTTTAAAACCAGTGAAATAGAAAAACTACTCGGCGCCAGGAACTATGACGAAGTAATTCATAGAGATAATTTGGTGTTGTTGTAAAAAAGATGTTAGATATTAGATTTCAGTTAAAAAGATAAAGACAAAAACTAAAGAGAAAAGATAAATTTAGCTTCATGATTACCTCAAGATTAGTCGGATTTTTCAAAATCATGAAGTAATCGTAGAAATCTTGAGGCAAAAAAACAAAAAAAGTAAAAACGATAAAACAAAGAAATAAAAAAGAGGGAAACAATGGAAAACAATATAAATTTTAAAGATTACATAACTAAAATGGCACAAGCAGCTAGAATTGCCTCTCTTGAACTTGCCAATTTTTCAACTGCTGAAAAAAATAAATGTCTAAAAGCCATTGCTAAAGCCATTGAGGCAAATAAAGACTCTATCAAAGCTGCTAATAACCTTGATATTAAAAAAGCTAAAGAAGATGGTTTAAGTTCAGCTATGATTGACCGTTTAACCTTAACAGATAAACGGATACAAGGTATGGTAGAAAATTTCGAACAAGTTGCCACACTTGACGATCCGGTCGGAGATATCATTAAAAGCTGGGAAAGACCTAACGGCTTAAAAATAAGTAAAATAAGAGTACCTATAGGAGTTATTGGTATAATTTTTGAATCCAGGCCTAATGTTACCTGTGAAGCAGTTTCACTATGCTTAAAATCTGGTAATGCTGTTATCTTACGAGGGGGTAAAGAAGCTTTAAATTCTAATGTGATTCTGGCTAAAATTATTTCGCAAACTATAGGAGAACAAAAATTCCCCTACAAATCGGTTCAAATGATTGACAATATTAACAGGGAAATTGTAAATGAATTCTTAAAACTTAATGATTATATTGATTTGATTATTCCCAGAGGCGGTGAAAGTTTAATTAGAGCAGTGGTACAAAATTCAACCATTCCGGTTATTAAACATTATAAAGGAGTCTGCCATACTTATATTGATGAAAATGCCGATTACCAGACCGCGGAAAATATTGTTATTAATGCTAAAACTCAAAGGCCGGGTGTTTGTAATGCTCTGGAAACGCTACTAATTCATGAAAAGAGTGCGGGTGCTATGCTGCCTGAACTTATTAAAGCGCTTAAGTCCAAAGGGGTAGAAATACGTGGATGTGAAAAAACAAAAGCCATTGTAAATGATATAAATAGTGCCACGAAAGAAGATTGGAGCGCCGAATATTTGGAATTAATTTTAGCTGTCAAAGTTGTAAAAAATATTGATGAAGCAATTAAGCATATTAACACTTACGGCTCCAAACATTCCGATGCTATTGTAACCAATAACAATCATAATGCGGCCAAATTTATGCAAAGAGTTGATGCTTCAGCTGTCTTTGTTAATGCCTCAACCCGTTTTAATGATGGAGGAGAATTTGGCTTTGGGGCAGAAATAGGCATAAGCACAGATAAATTACATGCCAGAGGGCCTATGGCTTTGGAAGAGCTCACCACCTATAAATACCTGGTTAAAGGAGAAGGGCAGATTAGATCTTAGATTTTAGGAAGGACGTAGGACGATCACTTAAACTAGGACAAGGGACGAAAAAGACTAACAACAAAAGCAAAAAAGTAATTTAGACACAGACCTACACAGACTAAAATAGGACTAAGAACAAAAAACAATTTGCCACAGAATCACAGAGACGCAGAAAAAAACAAAGAAGATTAATTAGAGTTTAAGACTAACTACAAAAAATAAAACATTAAGGCTGTTCCGGTTTAAAGATAAAAAGGAGTCCTAATGACAAAAATAACTACTAAAAAAGAAAAACCTTTAAAGATAGGCATTATGGGTGGAACCTTTAATCCTATCCATTTTGGCCATTTACTTATTGCTGAACAATTAAGGGAACTGATAAAAGCCGATAAGGTGTTATTTATCCCCTGCTCTATTCCACCGCATAAAACAAAAAAAGAGCTTACGGAAAAAAAACACCGTTTCCATATGGTAGAACTTGCGGTGGAAAACAACCCCTATTTTGAGGCTTGTGATATAGAAATAAAACAGGATAAAAAATCATACACAATTGATACTATAAAAGAATTGACTAAAATATATAAAAGTAGTAGTTTCTATTTTTTTATAGGAGAAGACAATTTATTAGAGCTTTCTACCTGGAAAGAAATTAAAAAATTAATGTCTTTATGCTCTTTGGTTATTGCCAGAAGATTTTTATCTCCGCAGGAGCTTAATTATCTGTTTAAAGAAAAGAATAAGTTTTTTGATGATAATACCGTAAATAAATTAACAAATAGCATTGTAGATACGACAGTTATAGATATATCGTCTTCAGAAATCAGACAGAAAATAGTTAACAACAAATCGATAAAATATCTGGTTCCTGATAAAATAGCAGAATATATAAAAAAGAACCGATTATACAGAGGAAATCAATAATGAGCAAAGAGATAAAATATTACAATGATGATGTTACCCCCAAACAGCTGGCTCAAAAAATAGCTGAAATCGCCGCTGAAAAAAAAGGGGACAAAATTAATATATTTAGTGTAAAAAAAGTTTCTTCTATTACCGATTATCTAGTGGTAATCAGTGGTTATAATTCACGCCACACTCAAACACTGGCCGCAGAAATTGAATTGCAAATTAAAAACACTTTTTCTATCTATTGCCGGCATATTGATGGCGAAAAAACTGCGGAATGGATTGTTTTGGATTTTTTAGATGTTATAGTCCATATATTTTTACCGGAAACCAGAGAACATTACGCCCTGGAAAGATTATGGGCTGATGCCCCGGTTATAGAAGCCTAAAAGGAGAGCCCATTGTATAAAACCATCCAAAAAAGTATCATCAAAGCGATTAAAGAGGCTCTTAACTCTTTTCTAACAGACAAAGATCTAAAAAATAGTGAGCAACTGCTTGAAAAAGTTATTTTGGACGAAACTAAAAATTCCTCTTTCGGAGATTTATCTACCAATATAGCCATGCAGATTGCCAAAGAGGTCAGAAATAATCCCCAGAAAATCGGAGAAGAGCTGATTGAAATTATTAAACAAAAAAATTCGCTAAAGGATATCTGTGAAAAAATTGAACTTGCCGGAGGCGGTTTCATAAATTTTTATTTAAAAAACACCTTGGTCGAAAAGTTACTGTTGGAAATTCTGACTAAAAAAGAAAACTACGGGAAACAGGAGATGGGAAAGGGTAAAAGAGTTCTGATAGAATTTGTCTCTGCCAATCCGACAGGCCCCTTAACCATTGCCCATGCCAGGCAAGCAGCGGTAGGAGATACGCTGGCAAACATCTTAGAATATGCCGGATATGAAGTATTAAGAGAGTATTATTTAAATGATAGAGGACTGCAGATAGAAACACTTGGTAATTCCACTTATCTACGCTACCTGGAAATTTTAGGAGAAAAGGTAGAGTTTCCTGAAAATAATTATCAAGGAGACTATATTAAAAATATTGCTCAAAGTATTAAGGAGCAACATGGAGATATTTATAAAGAAAAAACCGCGGCTAATTTAGAATTTTTTGCCGAATACACTAAAAACTTAATTTTTGCCGAAATTAAACAAGATTTAAAAGACTTTGAGGTAAATTTTGCCAGCTGGTTTAGTGAAGCTGAATTTACTAAAGGCGAAGCTGTCCAGGAAGTGCTTAACACCTTAGCTGAAAAAGGTCATACCTATACGGAGGGTAACGCCTTATGGTTCAAGTCAACAGCTTTCGGTGATGATAAAGATAGGGTGCTTATCCGCAGTAACGGAGAGAAAACTTATATTACTCCTGATATTGCTTATCATAAAAATAAGTTTAATCGAGGATATGATATTTTAATTAATCTGTTAGGCCCGGATCACCACGGTTATATTTTAAGGCTTAAAGCGGCTATGGAAGCCTTAGGCTTTAATAAAGAGAATTTAAATATTATTATTATTCAATTAGCTACCCTCTATAAAAACGGCGAAAAGTTATCTATGTCAACCCGAGCCGGTGAATTTATTACTTTGAGAGATCTGCTAAACGAAGTGGGAAAAGATGCCGGTAGATTCTTTCTTATCACCAGGAAAACAGATAGTCATTTAGAATTTGACCTGGATCTGGCTAAAGAGCAATCACCGAATAATCCTGTCTACTACATTCAATATGCGCACGCTAGAATTTGCAGTATTTTTAAAAGATATTACGAAAACTATAACGAAAGCGTAGATACTTTAGACTTAAAAAAAATAGATTTTTCTCTGTTAAATGAAGATGAAATAGCGCTAATTAAAAATTTAACTACTTTTAATAAAGTAATTATAGATAGTGCCTCTTTAAAAGAAACACATAAATTATCCCAATATTTAGTTGAATTAGCCACCGCCTTTCATAGTTATTATAATAAAAACAAAGTCGTAACAGAGAACAAATCTTTAACCCAACTAAGATTAATTCTCTCTTTAGCTATAAAAACTATCATAAAAAACGGACTGGGGCTCTTAGGTATTTCCGCCCCGGAAAGTATGTAAGAAAAAAATATTTATTTAAATATGAACGTCAGCGTAAAAAAAACTATAATTTTTTCCTTAAGCCTACTCATCGTATTTTTCTTCCCTCTGTATAGTCACTTTATCCGGCCAACAGCTACAAGAATCAAAACTTTAAAAAGAGTTATTCCTCAAAAAGAAAAAGAACTTTCCGAAATGCAAACCATGCAAAAACAAATTATTACTTTAAAAAACCAAAAAAATAAAAACAGCCGTCCGCTCGTCATGGTTTTAGAAGAAACCGCTGAAAAACTAGATCTAAAACAGAATATAATATCCTTAAAACCGACTATTATATCCTCTAAACAAACACTAGATGAAGTCAATGTGCACCTTAACTTTGACTATATTTCGTTAGAACAGTTAATTAATTATCTGAATGCCATAAACCATCTACAGAGAATGATAACTATCTCCGAATTAAAAATTGAATCCAGTGAATTCAAAGAAAACCAACTGTCCGTTTTTATAGAATTTAAAGAATTAACCTTTAATTTACAATCATGAAAATTTGTATTGATATCCGTTCTTTCCTAATTCCTAAAACCGGAGTTGGTCATTATACTAATAATTTAATCCATTCATTGCTTAAAATTGATCCGCATAACGAATATCATTTATTCTATTTCAATTTTTTCAGAAAAAAACACAATTTTAATTTTCCGGCACCGAACAGTTTTTTAAGAGAAATAAAACTTATCCCCGGAAGAGCCTGTAATTTCATTTGGCGCTACTTGGACTACCCTAAAATAGATTCTCTATTAGGAACAATGGATCTCTTCCATTTCCCTAATTTCACCAGTGTCCCCAACAAAGCAGGTAAAAACATTATAACCATCCATGACTTATCTTTCATCAGGCTGCCTCAATATACAGAACCGAAAAACTTAAAATACCTAACTAAACATTTTCTCAAATCATTAAACAAAGCTGACTTAATTTTAGCTGATTCACAATTCACTAAAAACGAAATTATAGATATATTTAATGTCTCTCCTCAAAAAATAAAAGTTGTCTATCTAGGAGTAGATAGCCTTTTTAGAGAGAAAGGTACCGTTCAAAAAATAGCCGAGGTTAAAAAGAAATACAATCTTCCCCCTCATTACCTCTTTTACGTTGGTACCTTAGAACCGAGAAAAAATATACCGACTATTCTGAAAGCGTATAAAATATTCAAAGATAGGCGACCGGATCTACCGCATAAATTAGTCCTGGTAGGAATAAAAGGTTGGCTTTATGACCAGATATTTACCGATATCCAAAAACTAAAGATAGAAAACGATACCCTTATCACCGGATATGTAGAGCAAAAAGATCTGCCGCTAATATATCAAGGAGGCGAAACTTTACTCTATCCTTCTTTTTATGAAGGCTTCGGGCTTCCTATTTTAGAAGCCCAGGCCAGTTCCATTCCGGTAATCTGCTCTAAAGAAGCCTCAATACCTGAAGTAGGAGGTAATGCTGCTGTCTATGTTGAAACCAAAAACAGTGAGGAGATAGCAGCTAAAATAGAAAAAATCATCTCCGATAATGCCTTTAGAAAAGAAATTATTACACAAGGCCTTGAGCAGTCACAAAAATTTTCTTGGGAAAAAACAGCTAAAAGAACTTTATCTTTATACGAAAAAATCGAGTCAGCTTAATTGGCTACTTATGATAGAATTTATACCTTTTATCTTCCAACCAAAAGCTTAAAACATTTGCTATTACCGATGAATAGAGACCTAGCTGGTAAAATTTAATTGTCAACGGAAGCTCTTTTTGTAATTTACAGCCTAATTTCTTCAAATTAAGGTTTAAATTTTCCATTTCCTCTTCATTATAGCGAGGCACAACATAATCTATTTCTTCGGATATACCACCAATACTATCAGCACCTAACTTTATTAAATCAGGCCAAAATTCTATAGTATTAGGTTGTACCTGAATAGCTACATCAGGCATTTTCTCTCTAATAAAAAGATACAATTCTCTTAATTCTTTAATTGTTAAAAAATTTTGTAACGGCAGCCGGGTATGTTCATTTAAAATATATCCCTGAATGACAAATTCTTGAATATGTCCATATTGCTCATAAATTTTGGTGACCCTTGATACAATATTAAATCGCTCTTCCTGCGTTTCCCCTAATCCAACAACAATTCCGGTTGTAAAAGGAATCTTTAACTTGCCTCCATCTCTCAACATCTGCAAATAATATTTTCTGTCTTTATAAGAGGTAAAGCCATTTTTTTCATCTTTACATTCTAATAAAAGATAAATGTTAGCTGCCACATTACGCAAAATTTTTAATTCGGAGATATTAAGCAGGCCTATTTCTAAAACAGGGATAAAACCATAATTAAGCACCATATTCGCAATAACGTAAGCATACTGAGCTAACGTGCTTACATTATGTTCTAATAATTGTTCCTTAAAACCCTCTTTCAAATGCAGATTAGTCCCGGACATTAAACGAATTTCGGTACACTCCTGATCTTTAGCCAAACCTAAAATAGCCTTAACCTGACTTAAGCTAACAAGTTTAGAATTCTTTTTTTTAAACCCGCAATAAAGGCAATTATTAGAACATTCCCTGGTGAGAGGAATGGTAATTCTTTTGGTGTATCTAATAGTCCGTTTCATACGCTAGATCTTACTTCCTAATTTTATTAACCAAAAATATATACTATAAAAAACTATCTACACCTTCAATAAAAAAATACCGGCCTTTTTTTGTTTTGACAAAAAAACAGCAGGAAGAGAATAAAATCCCACTTAAAAAGAAAATTTTTCGAGAGGTCTTATACTTTATTTAAACTGCTACTTGGCTAATAATTGTTCGATCACTTCTATCAATTTCTCAGAGTTAAAAGGTTTAGCAATGAAAATATTTCCACCCACAATATTTTGCGATTCAGTCTCCTCTTCTTTCTTAATCAAGCAAGTTAAGAAAATAATAGGAATATTTGCCGTCGCAGGATCATGTTTTAATTTATCGGCAACCACATTTCCATCAATTCCCGGCATCATAATATCTAAAATGATTAAATCCGGCTTCACATTCTTAACTTTTTGTAAACACTCATTCCCATTATAAGCTTGTATCACCTCATACCCCTTATATTTTAGGCGGGTAGTAATCAATTGAACTATCTGCTGTTCATCATCAACAATTAAAATTTTCTTCTTATCCATAATTTATAATCCTTTGTAAATTTAAAATTTCAGAGAATTAAAAAAACAAATTTCTCAATATCTTCAGGAATAAAAGGCTTATTAACTACCACAATATCTTTTTGTAAATATTCTTCCAGCTTATCTTCTTTTATCTGTTGAGAAACAATAATAATTGGAATGTTTTTCATTTTTTCACTCTCTTTTAAACGCCCGATAACTTCATAGCCATTCATTTTGGGCATAGAAATATCCAAAATTAGCAAATCAGGTATTCTTTCCTCCATAATATCTAAAACTTCACAACCGTTTCCAGCTTCCAAAATATCGTTATAGCCTATTCGTTCTAAAATATCCCTCAAAATTCCCCGAATCAGCGGTTCATCATCTACTATCATGATGCATTTATTTAACCTTTCTTCAGACTCAGAAATTTTATTTTCTTCAATTTTTTTTAACAGGACTTCTGTCTTAATACCATCGACAGGATAAACGACATGACCAAAAGAAAAATCAAAACACCGCTCCTCTTTTATTTTAAGCAGAGCACTCTTCATTTTTTTCTTTAACAATACCACTTCAGAATTAATACCTAATACAGGGTCTATCTCTTTAGCCACAACAATTCTCTTACTTTTTAATAAAGGAAAGCATCTGCCATGAGGCATCAGTGTTTCAACCTCATTAAAAAACTTTTCCATTAAGCGTAAAGCCATCGACTTTCCTCGTTTTTCTAAAACCTCTTCAAAATTATGCAGCTGACAATCAAAGATAAAAAAGGAGAGTCCCTCTTTTTTCATCTTTTCTATCTCCTTTTCCACAATTTCCTCAACAATCTGCTCCTCTGTATAGAGGGGTAATGAAAAAACAAAATTAGACCCTTTTTTCCAAATACTCTCGACCGCTATGCTTCCTTTATGCATTTCCATAATCTCTTTGGTAATTGCCAGTCCCAAACCAGTACCGGCTCCGCCTACCCCGGAGATCTTGCCTACTTGATGGAATCTGGCAAAGATGGTATTTAAATCTTTTTCCTTAATCCCGTCACCGGTATCTAAGACCCAGCACTGCAGCATATTACCGGCATTTTCCACTCCAATTTCTATATAACCCTTTTGTGTAAACTTAATTGCATTCCCGACTAAATTCACCAGAACCTGACAGATTCTATCTTTATCCGCATAAACCTCCATTGGTTCAGTCCCTATCTTTAAACGAAACTCTAAACCTTTATCTTCCATTTTCGGAGCAAAAGAAGCTTTAACTTTCTTGATTACATTCCTAATATCAAAAAATTCTCTTTTAAGTTCAACCTTTCCTGCTTCCAATTTGGCAATATCTAATAAATCATTAATAATTCTACCTAACCTATCAATATCCGAAAGGGCAATATTTAGAAATTCTCTCTGTTCATTATTGATCTTTCCTAAAACTTCATCCAAAACTAAAGAGACCCCTTCTCTGATAGTGGTAAGAGGAGTTCTTAATTCATGAGAAACAGAAGAAACAAATTCTGACTTAAGTCTATCCAATTGTTTCAGACTTTCTAACATCTGCTGCCGCTCTATGGCATAGCTTATAGAACGAATCAAAGAACCAGCTAACATTTCTCCCTTAATTAAAAGATCTTGAGCCCCTTTATTAATCACTTGATCAATAATTTTTTCATCTTCTGTCCAGGTAAGAACCAAAATGGGAATAGTTGGAACTTTTTCTTGAATGGCCACAATTGTATCAATACCCATAGAATCAGGAAGCAGATAATCTAATAAGATTACCTCATATTTCTCTTTTTTAAGAGCTTTCAAGGCCTTTTCTAAAGATATAACATGTAGAACCTCAAAATGAATGGTAAGAGAAGCAGCTAAAATTTCTTTAGTAATTTGTGCATCTATTTGATTATCTTCAACTAAAAGAACTTTTATAACTTTATTTTCCATAAGGTATTAGTAATAAAGAATAAATGGATAAAATGCCCTTAGCTACTATTTAATTCTTACCTGACATTCCAAATAATAATTATATCTAAAAACAGGGTTTACTTATATAAAAATATTTCCATAAACAAATTAAAAGAAGAGAAAAAGCGAGAAACTACCCTTAATATAGATAAAAAGATGAGCCTAAACAACATTAACAAACAAAAAAACTATATACGCCTAATAATTGCGCTGAAAATTTTCTGAGCATCTTTCCTTTTAGGTAGAACATTCTTCTTAGCTTTAACTGTTAAACTCGTGGTATTTTCTGTAACCCTGCCTAGAGTAATCGTTATATCTATTTGTTTCGACGTCTTAGCCCTTATTATACCCGATTTTTCATCCTCAAAGATAATTTGTCCGACTTCTTCCATCACCTCTATTGATTTAAACCATACTGTATCAAAATCGCTATCAAAATTACCTTGTATACTATCTGCGCTCAAAGCATATCCGCCGGCAGCACCAGCACCGATTAATAAAGCAGCACACCCGGATAAAAAAAATACCATTCCTAAAACAGCTACACCCACCCCCAAATATCTCATAAAAATCCTCCTAATAAATTCATTCATTAAAGTGCTTTATTATATTATTTTTTAAAAATTTTACACCAATTATTTTTTAAAAAAAACTATAAGAACGGTAAATATATCTCTATTTTCTTCTGTCGCTATGCTATAATAATTCCGGCTGTAACACAAAAAAATTCTACTTTTTAACTTTGACTGACAGCAAAAAGATATAATAAGGAGCTAAACATGGAAAACAATCCTAAAGTTCTTATCCTGGATAATGAAGAAATGGTTTTAGAAACAATTGAGATGTTCTTCCCTTCCGAAACAATCACGCTCTTTACAGCGTCAAGTCTGGAACAAGCCTTATCTACCATAGAAACAGAAAAACCTTCAGCGATTGTCTCTAACGTTACGATTAAAGAAGCCTCAGGAAAAGATCTTATAGATAAAATCAAAGAGAAAGATCCTGAAATTGAAATTGTCTTAATGTCTGATGTCGATATATTCAAAGATACTTTAGCCAAATATGGAAAAGAGATATCGGATACGGTATATAAACCTATTGATATGGATATTTTAGAAACCATTATTGAAAGAGCCTTAGATCGTTATGCTTCAAAAAAAGAGCTGCTAAAAATCCAGGAAGAGACCGGAGCGTTAAAAGATGAGAACAATAACTTAAACACCAATATGATCGAGCTGACTTCCAAGGTTGAAGAAGCAGAAAAAGATAACCAAGAATTAAAAGAACAAATCCTTGATTATGAGCAAAAAGTATTTGCCAGTTCTGAATCTGAAGGCAAACAATCAGAAGCTTTAAGCAATCAGTTAACCTCTCTACAAAAACATATTGAGAACGAAAAACAAGTTAACAACGCCAAAATGCACTTAGTCGTATCAATAATCAATGCTTTACGAAAAGCGCCTGAATTGACGACACTAGAAGAAATTTTCTCCTTATTTGAAAAAGCCATAGCCAATGGTTTAAAAGTAAACAATGTTAAAATAGCGAATATCCCTCAGACAAATGCTAAAAAGTATACCGAATTAGAGGATCTCCTAAAAAACAACAAACTCTTTCTTCAGGCAGGTAATACTTTAGAAATTCCCTTTAAAATTGGACCATTGATCTGCTCTATCCAGATTGTAGGTACCATAGACATCAACAACTATTCTCAATTAATCTATCTTGTAAAAGATCTCTTAGCTTTACTCAGTTTTAACAATCTAACTTCAGATAAATATTTAAAACAATTAGAAAAAGAAAAGAATAACTCACGGGTTGTGAGCTCTATTCTAGCTAATATCCAAATGTATATTAAAAAATCTGAAGCTAAAGAAAAAATAGCTAACACCAAAGATGACTTAACTCAAACAGCTAATGACATTTTAAATCTAATATTTTCCGCTCAAGGAACTTTAAATCAAATTTCAGGAGCAGATCCGGAGAAAGTCCAGGAAATAAATGACAGTTTAAACAAAATTATTAGCGACAAAGCTCAAAGCTTCGATATTATCAGTCAAAAACTTGCGCAAGTTACAGAACTGGTTAATAATATACAAATAGGATTATCAGGAAAACGGATGCAGCAAATTTCCGGAGACCAATACCTATTCTCTAAAGATAGAAAATAAGCATAAACTAGCAGTTAAAGTACTTGTCTGCTAAAACCAATAGCCTTATGGACCAGGATTTAAATAGAGGTCTCTTCAAGAGCTAATATCTTTTCCTAAAACTATTTAAAGCATATTTTTCTAAAGAAAACAGACTAAAAATACCGATACTAGCAATATAGAGCCCTCCGTCTAAAAGTATATAAGGGTAAAGAAACTATAAAAACGGAACAAGCTTAAAAATTTAAAAAACTTTATTGCGAATGAAACCTGAGAAAAAAGAAGAAAAAAAAGAACCGGAGAAGAAAAAAAAGAACCGGAAAAAAGCTGCTTTAAAGAAAAAAAAGACTTCTGCTAAAAAAACAGCCTCTAGCTCTCCTAAGCCAAAAAAAACAACAACTAAAGATAAAAAAGAACCAAAAATAGCAGTAGCAAAGAAAAAAAGTACTTCTACTAAAAAAACAGCCTCTACCGCTCCTAAGAAAAAACAGGCAAAAACAACACTAAAGAAAAAAACTGCTCCTCAAAAAAAGGTTCAGCTAAAAAATGATTTAATTAATTTCTCTGAAAAACAAAACTTAACCATACAAAGCATCCATAAATTAATAACTCACATAAAAACCTCTAAAGAAACTGTGAAGAGTTTTTTATTTGAAACAATCCTAACCCACTATAAAAAAGACTCGGACTTAACCGCCGTCAAATCAATTAAACCGGAAGATATAATTATACAACTATGGCCTCCTGATAAAAAACTCTCAGCCAAAGAACAAAAAGAATATATAAATAATATTTTAAGAAAAAAGG
>Ga0180007_10004839_pt1 | contig 14054 bp, 15 predicted proteins | sample MM_PC_MetaG_FD_121122 | JGI IMG/M metagenome (GOLD analysis project Ga0180007, IMG submission 121122) | Groundwater microbial communities from the Aspo Hard Rock Laboratory (HRL) deep subsurface site, Sweden - MM_PC_MetaG | ecosystem: Environmental > Aquatic > Deep subsurface > Groundwater... | reverse complement strand
TTCCATCCCCTCCATGAATAATCCGACACCATGATCCGAATAAGGGCCTCTCCGTCATTCATCCCGTATTTACGGGATTCAACCGGGATAACAAACGACTCCTGGGCAACCCTATCACCCGAAAAAAAAGGCAACACGAATGGAGGGGGGTATTCTTTTTCCAACAGCTTCTTCTCATTGCCCTGCTGAACAATGGAAATCATTATTTTTCTAAGACCGGTACCGTCGTCACCGACATTCAGAGACATTTCATATGCTTTTTTAAGATATAGGGATGGCAACACCACTTCCACTGCGGGCTTTGTACCTTCGTATTTATAAAAAAGGACACATATAAGGGGTATCAGGATTGCCAGAAAAACCAGGATCACTACAACTTTCTTCATCAAATATACCTATTTTATCAAGAGGTTATGTTTTACACAAACAAAATGGTGATAAAATACCAGCAATGGTCCAACTTATCAAGGAATTTTACATTCTTGACTTTTAGGGTCTCAAAATATAATTTGGCCCAAACACTTCAATTTAAGGATCAACGGATGAACACATCTCGGATGGACAACTTTTTTTTAAATTTAATCGACACCCCCTCCCCTGTTTTTTTTCTCATTGCAGGTCCCTGTGTGATTGAGAACTATGAAACCAGCTTTTCCATTGCCCGGCGTTTAAAAAAAATTACAGAAAAACTTGAGATACCCTTTATATTTAAAGCCTCGTTTGACAAGGCAAACAGGACATCCATCGATTCTTTCAGGGGTCCTGGATTTGAGGAGGGCCTGGAAATCCTCAATGAAATCAAAAACAAGCTCAAGATTCCTGTGATCTCGGATATCCATTTGCCCGATCAGGCCCAAAAGGCGGGGCAGATACTTGACATCATTCAAATACCGGCGTTTCTGTGCCGCCAGACCGACCTGATTCTTGCCGCCTGTGCCACGGGCAAGCCGGTAAACATAAAAAAAGGACAATTTCTCTCTCCCTTTGAATGCAAAAATATCATTGCCAAAGCAAACGCTTCGGGCAATCGGAATATCAGCATTACCGAAAGGGGCTCAAGTTTCGGGTATAACAACCTTGTGGTGGATTTCAGATCCATCCACATCTTAAATGAAATGGGGATTCCGGTCATCTTTGACGCCACCCACTCTGTCCAGCTGCCGGGGGGGGCCTCTGACTCATCGGCCGGAGAAAGCAAATTTGTTCCCACCCTTTCAAAGGCAGCCATTGCAGCCGGAACCCATGGGCTGTTCATTGAAACCCATCCGAACCCGGAACAAGCCCTGTGTGACGGCCCCAATTCCATGCCCCTTGACGGCATGGAAGCGCTGCTGACCACCCTGCTTGCAATCAAAAAGGTATCCGGATAATTCACATGGAAAAACAACCAGACCCAGAAAGACCGGATCCCAAAAAACTTAGGCCGATCAAGCTGCTCCTTCTGGATGTGGACGGGGTTCTGACCGACGGCCAGATTACCTATACCGATACCGGAGAACAGATCAAAAGCTTTGATTCAAAGGACGGCCTTGGCCTGCGTCTGATCATGGACAACGGTATCCGTGTCGGCATTGTGACGGGCCGTAAATCAAACGCTTTGGCCCACCGCTGCCGGAATCTTGGTATTGATCTTGTCTTTGACGGCACCAAAGACAAAGCAGGGGCTTTGGCCAAAATCATTGAACAAACCGGAATTTGCGCCCAAGATATTGCCTTTGTCGGAGACGATCTGATCGATCTTCCGGCCATGATCCGGGTTGGCGTTTCTTTTACCGTTCCCGATGCCCCCAGGGAAGTAAAAGACCGGGCCGGCTTTGTCACATCCGCCAGGGGCGGCCACGGGGCTGTGCGGGAAATCTGTGAGGCCATTCTCAAATCCCAGGGGCTCTGGGATCAACTTTTAAACCAGTATTTGTCATGAACAAGACCGGCAAAAAAAAATTTATCTATCCTTTGCTGGGCTTGCTGCTCTTAATCTTTGGGGGGCTTGGAATTTTTTTTTACGTGGACTCGCTTTTAAACACCCCGATTACCATAAAAGATATCAATGTGGATTCACAGGCAGCTTTAAAACTGAATATGCTCCAACAGATTTTTAAAAAAAACGGGGTTACGGAGCTGGAGCTTAAAGCCTCCTCTGCCACTTTGCTGAAAAAAGAAAACAAAGCGGTTCTCAAGGATGTGAATGTTGTTTTTTATACCCAGAAAAAAACAAAGATCTATCTGACATCAGACGATGGCATTCTGGACACCATGACCCGTAATATCACTTTTTCCAATAACGTCATTGTTCGTCATCAAACTTATACCTTCAGAACTGAGACGTTGCATTATGAGGAAAAAGCACATATAATACGATCCGACACACATGTCACGCTTGAGGATGGGGAATCTTTTGTTGAAGGGGATTCCATGGTGACTGAGTTGAATCTGAACAAAACCATTTTACAAGGACATGTTAAAGGAAAATTCAGTGAAAATTTTAACATCCCATAATCCTGCGCCTGTGCTAATTGCAATCCTTGCTGCTGTATTGATAATTTTCAATCCCCAGACCTCGTTTGCCCAGACCCCAAAAAATAAAACAGCCGTTAAAACACCGGTAGACAAGAAAGCCGCAGATAGCAAAGCCATGGATAAAACCCTGCATGTCATCTCGGATCAAATGATTGCACAAAAGGATGCCTCCATGGTCGAATTTATCGGCAATGTCAAGGCAACCCGGGAAGACGCCGTTATCCTGGCCGATTCCATAAAGGTTTTTGTCCATTCTGCCGGAACCCTGAAACAAGAAAAAAATGGTTTACAAAAAATCATTGCCACGGGCAATGTGGAATATACGGCCGGTGAAAGAAAAGCCTTTGCAGACAAAGCCGTGTATACCACAGAAGATGAGATCCTTGTCCTGACCGGTAAGGCTCCCAGGCTTGTGACAGGAAAAAGCCATGTTACCGGGAAAAAAATAACCTTGTTCAGAAATGAGGACAGGGCCATGGTTGAAAGTGACGGTAAAACAAGGGTCCAGGCTATTTTTAATCCCGAAGACCAGAATACGGAAGAAGATCAAAAGAAAGAATCTGAAAAACAAGCTGAAAAATCGGACCAGAAAAAGGGTGTTGATCAATAAATGTCAGAGCTGGTACTAAAAAATTTAGTCAAATCCTACAATGGGAAAAAAATTGTGGACAAGGTGGACCTGACGGTCAGCCAGGGAAAAGTTACAGGACTTCTGGGCCCCAATGGTGCGGGAAAAACAACCACTTTTTACATGACCGTGGGAATGATCCGGCCGGACCAGGGAAGCGTTTATATAGACGAGGAAGACATTACGGCCCACCCCATGTATATCCGGGCCAGAAAGGGTCTGGGATATCTGCCCCAGGAATCCTCCATTTTTAAAAAACTGACGGTCAGGCAAAATATAACCGCCATCCTTGAAGTATTGCCCAGGAACGGGACGGACATTGAAAAAACAGCCATGAACCTCATGAAGGAACTGGGGATTGACCACCTTGCCCATCAGAAAGCCGCCTCTCTGTCGGGCGGGGAACGACGGCGCCTTGAAATATCACGGGTGCTTGCCACAGGTCCCAAGTTCATACTTCTTGACGAGCCCTTTGCCGGGATTGACCCCTTGGCAGTGATTGATATTCAGCAGATCATTTCCCAGCTGACCGGCAAGGGAATCGGTGTTTTAATTTCCGACCACAATGTAAGGGAAACCCTGGGAGTATGTGACCATGCCTATATTATGAGCCAGGGTGTTGTAATTGAATCAGGGCCTCCTGAACGGATCATTTCAAGCAAAATAGCCAAAAAAATATATCTGGGAGATAATTTTAAACTTTAATATGGAACTTGGACTACAACAAAACCTATCCTTGACCCAGCAGCTGGTGATGACACCCCAGCTCCAGCAGGCCATCAAGCTGCTTCAATTGTCCAGGCTCGAACTGGCCGAGACCATTGCCCTGGAGATGGAGCAAAACCCGGCCCTTGAAGAAGTGTTGAATGAGGACTTAACGGATAAGACGATCACTGCCCTGGAAAGCGACACCATTGCACCGGAAAAAGAATCTCCGGTCAAGGAAGTCACCATAGAAGAAAAAGTTCCTTCTGATACTGACTGGGAAAACTATATCAATGAGTACAATTCAACCGGGCGGATATATACGGAATCTGAGAATACCGAAGCCCCCAATTTTGAAGCCTTTACATCCGAGAAGAAAACCCTGGAAGATCATCTGAAATGGCAATTGATGCTTTCCGGACTGAACGACGAAGAAGAGCGCCTGGGCCATGTGATTATCGGCAACCTGAACAGGGACGGATACCTTTGTTCGGATGTAGATGAAATCGCCCTGGCTGCCGAAGTGGAGGCGGTGATGGTGGAAAAGGTTCTGGCCGTTCTCCAGACCTTTGACCCCCCGGGGGTATGTGCAAGGGATCTTTGTGAAACCCTTCTGATTCAGGTGAAGATGCTGGGGATTGATAACCCTGTCATTACGGAAATCATCACCCATCACCTGAAAAATCTTGAAAACAGGAATAGTAAAAAAATTGCAAAGGCCCTTCGGATTTCCATTGAAGATGTCCGGGCTGCCGTTCGAATCATACAATTTCTGGAACCCAAGCCGGGACGCAAATTCACAACCGATGAACCTGCCTATATCATTCCGGATATCTATGTCTATAAAGAAACCGATGGCTTTAAAATCGTAATGAATGATGATGGCCTGCCCAAGTTGAGGATCAGCCGGTTTTATCGCACCGCCATTGCAGACGGAAAAAAAATATCCAAAGAGACCAAGACCTATTTAAACGAAAAAATGCAGTCTGCATCCTGGCTGATCAAAAGTATTCACCAGCGTCAGAAAACCATTTACCTTGTCATGGAAAGCATCATCAAATTCCAGCGGGAGTTTTTCGAAAAAGGGATTGCCTATCTTCGCCCCCTTATTTTAAAGGATATTGCAGAAGATATTGAAATGCATGAGTCAACCATAAGCCGGGTGACCACCAATAAGTACGCCTATACCCCCCAGGGATTGTTTGAGCTGAAATACTTCTTTAACAGCTCAATCGGCCGCACCGGCGGAGAATCCATGGCATCGGCCAGCGTTCAGGATAAAATCCGCCTCTTGATTGAAAACGAAGACGCCAATGATCCGCTTAGCGATGACCGGATTGCAAGTATTCTCCAAAAATCCGATATTGAAATTGCCAGAAGAACCGTCGCAAAATACAGGAAGGTTCTCAATATTCTGCCTTCCAACAAACGGAAACAACTTTAGGGAGGTTTTTTATGCAAACAACCATTACGTTTAAAAAAATGGACTCCTCTGATGCGTTAAAATCCTATGTTCAAAAAAAACTGGACAAGTTCGATAAAATGCTGGACAGTCCGGCAGAGGCCCATGTGGTAGTGTCTGTTCAGAAAATCAGACATATTGTTGAGCTAACCCTCACCTGCGACCGACTCAACATCCATGCCAAGGAAGAATCCGAAAGCATGTATGCCTCCATTGACATCCTCATGGACAAGGTAAAGGCCCAGATTAAAAAGCACAAAGAAAAAATCAAGCGCCACATGTCCGGAAACAAACAGAGCCTTAAAAGTGATACCCTTGAGTTTACTGCAGACCAGATACCCCAACAGCCAGACACCCGGGTTGCCGGTGAGATCAACATTGAAACCGTTAACTCCAAACCAATGGACGTGGATGATGCCGTGATTGAACTCAATTCAGGAAACCTGTCATTTTTTGTATTCAATAATGCAAGGACCGAGCAATTAAACGTCCTTTACAAACAGAACAATGGTAAACTGGGCCTCATCCAGCCCAGGGGATAATAAATTCAATGAAACTCAGTGAGATTCTCAGTAAAGATTCGATCAATGCCAACCTTGAATCAACCAATAAGAACGGTGTTCTCAAAGAATTGGCACACACCATATCAAAGGCCACCAATGCCCTGCCCGACGAAATTGCATCCGTTCTCATGGAAAGGGAAAGCCTGGGCAGCACAGGAATTGGGGGCGGCATTGCCATACCCCACGGAAAGCTGGCATCTGTGGAATCTGTCACGGTTGGATTTGGACTGAGCCGGGCAGGCGTCGAGTATGATTCTCTGGACAATCGGTTGGTTCATATTTTCTTCCTGTTGCTGACACCGGAGAACAGCACCGGTGGGCATTTAAAAGTTTTGGCCCAGATTTCAAAGCTCCTGAAAATGAAACCGTTCAAAGAGGGACTGCGGACAGCTGGGTCTGTGGATGAAATTTATAGTATTATCATGGAACAGGATGAAGCGTTTTAAATGACAAAACAAAAGGTCTATATCATAACCGGCCTTTCCGGATCAGGGAAAAGTACGGCTATTCAGGCATTTGAAGATGCTTCCTTTTATTGCGTGGACAATATGCCCATGGAGCTGCTTCCCAAATTTCTGGAGCTCCCGTTTCGAGAAACGCCCGACCTGAAGGGGGCGGCTTTTGTAATGGACATGCGGTCCAAAAATTTTATTCAAAGCTATGCATCCGGCATATCTTCCATGGAAACTTTGGGTATTTCTCCCAAGATTATTTTTCTGGATGCCGATGTGGATACACTTTTGAAGCGATACAGCCAGACCAGAAGACACCATCCCATTGCCCATGAAAAAAGCCTTCTGGAAAGTATAAAGTCAGAAAAAAAAATAATGCAGTCCATCAAACAGCTGGCGCACCATGTCATTGATACCAGCACCTTCAACGTCCATAAACTCAAGTCCGTTATTCTGGATCTGATTGCCGACGGCAAAGAGGCTGCAAATCTGATGAAACTGAACATTCTTTCCTTTGGGTATAAATACGGCATTCCCAATGATGCCGATCTGGTCATGGACCTAAGATTTCTTGCCAACCCCTATTTTGTACCGGAATTAAAAAATCTGGACGGAGAGTCAGCCGCCATAAAAGATTTTGTTCTGAAAAATCCTGAAACCCTGGCATTCCTTGATAAATACACCGCCCTTCTTGACTATTTGATTCCCTTGTATAAACAGGAGAACAAAGCATATTTAACCATTGCCTTCGGATGCACCGGAGGCAGACACAGAAGCGTCGCCATTGCGCGCAGTATTTTTGAACATCTTAACAAAAAAGGGCTCACCCCTGGCATTATCCACAGGGATATCGACAGGGATGTAAAAGAAATATGACAGGTATATTAGTTGTTACCCATGCCAATTTAGCCGGCAGTTTGATTGAAACCCTTGAACTTATCCTTGGAAAAGAGCAGGAAACTCTGCTGCCCATCTCCATTGACATAAAAGAGGACCCGGATAATCTGAGAAAAAAAATCAAACAGGCCATTTCCAAGGTAAATTCAGGCAAAGGGGTTCTTATTTTCACAGATATGTTTGGCGGAACGCCTTCCAATCTTGCCTATTCTTTTCTTGAAGAAGGCAAAATAGAGGTTATTTCCGGTGTCAATTTACCGATCCTGCTCAAGGCGGTTACCTCCCGGAAAAAAATGGACATGGAAACACTCACCGCATCCCTTGTTGAACATGGAAAAAGAAGTATCTCCCTTGCCAGCGGAATCCTCAAAGGTTCAAAACGCTCATAATTTTCAAATCGTAAATAAAAGGAGAAGAAAATGACGATTAAAATTGGTATAAATGGATTTGGCAGAATCGGACGAATTGTTTTCAGGGCTGCCCAAGATACGCCGGGAGTTGAAGTTACTGCCATCAATGACCTTACCGATACAAAAACAACCGCCCATCTCCTGAAATATGACTCGGTCCATGGCGGTTTTAACAAAACGGTTACGGCAAAAGAGGGCGCCATTTCAGTGGATGGACGCGAAATCAAGGTAACGGCCTTTAAGGACCCGGCACAAATACCATGGCAGGATGCCGATGTGGATGTGGTCTGCGAATGCACCGGTTTTTTCAAAGACAGGGAGAGTGCATCCAAACACCTGGAGGGGGGGGCTAAAAAAGTATTGATATCCGCCCCGGCCACAAATCCGGATATCACCATTGTCATGGGAGTCAATCACGAGGACTATGATCCTTCCGGTCACCATATTATTTCCAATGCATCCTGCACCACCAATTGCCTGGCACCGGTTGCCAAGGTATTGCTTGAAAATTTCGGGATTGTCTCGGGCATGATGACCACCATCCATTCCTATACCGGAGACCAGCGAATTCTGGATTTCCCCCACAAGGATTTGCGAAGATCACGGGCAGCCTGTCTTTCCATGATTCCGACCACCACAGGGGCGGCAAAAGCGGTGGCCCTGGTTCTACCGCAGCTGAAAGTAAAACTGAACGGCATGTCGGTTCGGGTGCCCACCCCCAATGTTTCCCTGGTTGACCTTGTGGTTGTCACCGAGAAAACAAACCTGACAAAAGAACTGGTCAACGCGGCACTTGAGCGTGCGTCCAAAGAAAATCTGGCCGGAATTTTAGGCTATAGCGATCTTCCCCTGGTTTCCATAGATTATAACTCCAACCCCTTATCCTCCATTGTGGATGCCGCCTGTACCGATGTTATCAATGGGAATATGGTCAAAATTTATTCCTGGTATGACAATGAAGCAGGATATTCAAGCCGAATGATCGACCTTGCCCTCATGGTCGGCAAATCCCTTTAACCTGTCAGGAGGCAAAAGATGACCAGACGACCTTTAATTGCCGGAAACTGGAAAATGTATAAAACCGGCAGGGAAGCGGTTCAAACTGCAAAAACGCTTGGAAAACTGTGTTCGGACATAAGGGATGTGGAGGTCATGATTGCCCCCGGCTTTTTGTCCCTGGAACTGGTAGCCCAGGCCCTTAAAGACAGCCCGGTGAAACTGGGCGCCCAGAACCTGTATTTTGAAAAAGAGGGCGCCTTTACCGGTGAAGTTTCGGCGGATATGATAAAAGACGCCGGTGCCGAATATGTCCTTGTCGGCCATTCGGAAAGACGTCAGTATTTTGGAGATACCCATGAGTGGGTGTGCAAAAAAACCTGGGCCTGCATCGAGGCCGGGTTAAAACCCATCCTGTGCATTGGAGAGACAGAACGCCAGCGGGATGAAGGAAAGACATTTTTTATTCTTGACAAACAGGTCTCAGATGGGGTAAAAGGCTTAGGTCTTGGACAATTGTCGGATCTGGTCCTGGCATACGAGCCGGTCTGGGCCATCGGAACCGGCAAGACGGCCAGTTTGAACCAGGTGGACGAGGTTCACCAGCATCTAAGGTCCCTGCTTGAAACATTGTTTTCAAAGGACCTGGCCCAAAAGACAAGGATATTGTACGGTGGTTCCGTCAAGCCTGAGAATGCAAAAGATATTATGGATATCGAGGATGTAGACGGCGCTCTGGTTGGCGGAGCCAGCCTTGATGCAAATAAATTTATTAACATTATAAACTATAATAAATAAACTATATGACAACTATAATCGTCACCTTACATGTTAGTGTTTGCATTCTTTTGATTCTGATCGTTCTGCTCCAGAGCGGCAAGGGCGCTGAAATGGGCGCGTCCATAGGGGGCGGCGGTAGTCAAACCCTTTTCGGCGCAGCAGGCCCTGCCAATATATTGACAAAAATCACCACAGGCGTTGCCATTATTTTCATGGTAACCTCCCTGGCTCTGGCTTATTTTTCAGGTCAGCGGTCGGTATCCAGTGTGATAAATGCCAATACCATCCCCATTGAGCAACCGGCGGATCAGAAAGCAGGCAAGACGTCAGAATAGAACAATAGCAAAAAGAATAAGCCGAAGTGGTGGAATTGGTAGACACGCACGCTTGAGGGGCGTGTGGGGCGACCCGTGGGAGTTCAAATCTCCCCTTCGGCACCAAAATAAAAAAAAAGCTACGGGCAAACTTGTTCGTGGCTTTTTTTGCTTTAAACCGGTAATTGTCTTGTATGAACCCTACAGATAAAATAAATTGTTTTAAATGTAAGTTCTTCTATGTAACCTGGGAGCCGCAGCACCCCAATGGGTGTAAGGCAATGGGATTTAAATCCAAACTGCTTCCCAGCATTACGGTCTTTCAATCATCTGGAAAACCCTGTCAGTTCTTTTCAGAAAAAAAGACAAGAAAATCAGGCCTGTCTTGAATTATCCGAAACCTTGTTTATATTATCCTATTATGACTGATAAAATCGACATTCTGGGGCAGGACCCCAAAAAAATTGAAAAAGAACTGGGAGAATTTTTAAATAAAAAATTTGGCGGTACCGTCAAAATAATCTCTCCCTCCATTCAGCCCCAGCAGGACGCCATAACCGGCAAAACGCCCTCCAAAGGCAAAAAAGAGCTGATTAATTTTAATTTAAAGCCGGCAGAACTCATCGCCTACCTGGACCAATATGTTGTAAAGCAGGACAAGGCAAAATCGGTTCTATCCACTAAAATATGCACCCATTTTAACCGAATCCGACACCAGGAAACCTCCGGGGGGGATATCTTTAAAATCACCGGCAATATCAAATCCAATATTCTATTGCTGGGCCCCACGGGAATCGGAAAGACCTACCTGATAAAACTGATTGCCAAAAAACTGGGGGTGCCCTTTGTCAAAGCCGATGCCACCAAATTTTCCGAAACCGGGTATGTGGGCGGAGATGTGGAAGACCTTATCCGGGATCTTGTCAAGGAGGCCGGTGACGACATTGAGCTTGCCGAATGCGGCATCGTCTATGTGGATGAGATTGACAAAATTGCGGCAAGCCCCAATGTCATCGGAGCCCAGGTGTCCCGGACCGGTGTCCAGAGAGCGCTTTTAAAACCCATGGAAGAAACGGAGGTGGATCTGAAGGTCCCCCATGATCCGGTCTCCATGATGCAGGAACTGGAGGCCTTCCAAAGAACCGGAAAACGAAGTCAACGCAAGGTAAACACGGCCAACATTCTGTTTATCCTAAGCGGTGCGTTTTCAGGTCTTACGGATATCATAAAAAAACGACTGAACAAACAGAACATCGGCTTTGGATCCAAGCTTGTCCAGCCCCACAAAGAGATAGAGCTCCTAAAGCAGACCCGGGCGGAAGATCTTGTGGAATATGGCTTTGAGTCTGAATTTATCGGCCGAATTCCGGTTCGGTGTGTTCTTGAAACCTTGAGCGAGGCAGATCTGTACGCCATTCTAAAAATGCCGAACAATCCCGTTATTTTAAGCAAAAAACTGGATTTTCAGGCCTATGGTATTGATGTTGTCTTCACCGACACTGCCTTAAAAAGGCTTGCCCAGAAAGCTTCCATTGAAAATACCGGTGCCAGGGGCCTTGTGAGTGTGGTGGAAGAAGCCCTGCTCCTGTTTGAAGAAAAACTGCCTTCCAGTAAAATCACCCGATTCACGGTCACCCAAAAAGTATTGGACACTCCGGAAGCCCTGCTCCGGGAAATTTTGTCGGACGACGCTGGAAAAGAATTTGAACTTGAGCACCGCCAGGCAAAAATAGACGAGAAAACCTATATCACCGACTATATCAGGGAAAACTGGAAACTTTTTTCCCTGCGCCATGGGCTGACCCTTTCGGAAATTCGCTGCCAGATGGTTGCCCAGTATTATTCCGGAAACGTCATGGAAATTGAGGATGCCGTCAAGCAGATCAAACGGTTCCACGACTCGGTCAAAGAGATAGAACTTGAGGTGTCCAAAAGCTATAATTTGAATATTGTTTTTGAAGAAGATGCCATTGATTTTATCCTCCAGCAGTTTATAGACCACCATGCCACCAGTGAGGAAATTTTATCAAAACTTTATAAAGATTTTTATGACGGGTTTAATCTCATCCGGGAAAAAACAGGGAAAAACAGGTTTTTTCTCTCCAAAACCGCCCTCATAGACCATGAAACCTACCTTAACGACCTTATCAGGAAAGAAATAAAATGATTGGAATCTCAAAGCTGTATTGCGCAACCGTGGAACCTTCTGATGCCCTGAGATACGCAAGGGACTCAGGCCAACTGCCCTCCCATCTTCTCCAGTTTTCAAAGGACAAAAAACCCGTGGTGGTCTGGAATATGACCCGGCGGTGTAACCTAAAATGCGTCCACTGCTATGCCAGAAGCGAAGACATTTCCTATGACAATGAACTGACCCATGAGCAGAGCATTGCCATGATTGACGACCTTGCCCAATTCGGGGTCCCTGTTCTGCTTTTTTCCGGTGGCGAGCCCCTGGTTCATCCAAGGCTTCTGGAATATGCACAATATGCGGTTTCCAAAGGCATGAGAGCGGTCATCTCCACCAACGGGACCCTGATTACAAAGGAAAAAGCCAAAGCCTTAAAAGAGATCGGTCTTTCCTATGTGGGCATCAGCCTGGATGGCCTTGAAGAAACCCACGACAAATTCAGGGGGGTGAACGGCTCTTTCAAGCGTGCCATGGAAGCCATTGACAACTGCCAGGAAGCAGGCATCAAAGTGGGGCTGCGCTTTACCATCAACAAACGCAATGTTCAGGATATTCCCGGAATTTTCGATCTGCTGGAAAAAAAGAACATTCCCAGGGCCTGTTTTTACCATCTGGTATATTCCGGCAGGGGATCCGAAATTGCCAAGGAAGACCTTTCCCATGAAGAGACACGCAAGGTGCTGGATCTGATCATGGACAGAACAAAGGACCTCCATGACCGCAACCTGCCCAAGGAGGTTCTCACCGTGGACAACCACGCCGACGGCCCCTATCTGTACCAGCGCCTCCAGGGGGAAAACCCGGAACGGGCTGCAGAAGTTCTGGAGCTGCTGGAAATGAATGAGGGCAACAATTCAGGCCGGGGCATCGGGTGTATCTCCTGGGACGGCCAGGTCCACCCGGACCAGTTCTGGCGGGAAAAAATCCTGGGCAATATCAAAGACCGGCCCTTTTCCCAGATCTGGACAGATCCTGAAAACAAATTTTTGATGAAAATGAAGGAAAAGAAAAAGCATGTCAAAGGCCGTTGTGCCGACTGCCGCTGGCTGGATATCTGTGCCGGCAATTTCAGAGCCAGGGCGGAATCGGTTGCCAACGACCCCTGGGATTCGGATCCTGCATGCTATCTGACCGATGCGGAAATCAAAAAAGACGAGATCAAAAAGGAGAACCCATAATGCTGTTTCCAGATGCCAGGGGAAGGCGACTGAGGGCCACAGACAATTTCAGGCGGATGATCCGGGAAACCAAGCTGTCCCGGGATGATTTGATCATGCCCTTGTTTGCCGTTGAAGGACAGGGTGTCAAAAAACCCATTGAAGCCATGCCGGGCCAGTTTCATCTGTCCTGCGACCATATTGTTAAAACTGCTCAGAAGGCCCAGGAAGTCGGCGTTCCCGCCATTATTCTCTTCGGGGTTCCTGACAAGAAAAATGCCCTTGCCACCCGGGCCTATGCTAAGGATGGCATCGTCCAGAAGGCCGTTGCCGCTGTCAAGGAAAAGGTGCCGGATATCACGGTGATCACAGATGTGTGCTTGTGTGCTTACACAGATCACGGCCACTGCGGGGTCGTGGACAAGGGCATCATCGACAATGACGCTTCACTGGATCTTCTGGCCAGAACCGCCCTTTCCCATGTTCAAGCCGGTGCCGACATGGTGGCCCCTTCGGACATGATGGACGGACGGGTGGGTGAAATCCGGGGTTTGCTGGATGAAGAAAGTTTTTCCCATATTCCCATCATGTCCTATGCTGTAAAGTATGCTTCGGCCTTTTATGGTCCCTTCAGGGAAGCAGCCGGTTCTGCTCCACAGTTCGGAGACAGGAGAACCTATCAGATGGACCCGGCCAATTCCCTAGAGGCCATCCGGGAAGCCACCATGGATATAGAAGAAGGCGCTGACATCATCATGGTGAAACCCGCTCTTTCCTACCTGGATATCATCTACCGCCTGAAGCAGGAAATCGACCTGCCCATTGCCGCCTATAATGTCAGCGGAGAATACAGCATCATGAAGGCCGGTGAAATGATGGGCTGGGCGGATGCAAAGGCCATGATCATGGAAACCCTTATTTCCATCAAACGGGCCGGAGCCGACCTGATACTCACCTATTCGGCCATTGATATGGCAAGGGA
>Ga0180007_10004838_pt1 | contig 14058 bp, 11 predicted proteins | sample MM_PC_MetaG_FD_121122 | JGI IMG/M metagenome (GOLD analysis project Ga0180007, IMG submission 121122) | Groundwater microbial communities from the Aspo Hard Rock Laboratory (HRL) deep subsurface site, Sweden - MM_PC_MetaG | ecosystem: Environmental > Aquatic > Deep subsurface > Groundwater... | reverse complement strand
TATTATTTGAATTGAGTATATCATGCCGACCCTAAATTTTCAACAAATTATATATATAATTTCAGTATGTTATGATTAAGTTAATGACATTGACTTGTAAAGGTCTGTTTTACACATGGGGGGCCGAGTAATCCGGAAGATATAAACGAGTATCAGCGAATATCAGCGAATATTCAACGCACCTGTAAAATTCAAAAAAAATAAAAATGAACTGATTATAGAAACCCGTGATCTGTATATAAAGATTGATCTGGCCAGTCAGGAACTTTATAAAGTTCTTGAAAGACATGCCATAAAGATGATCCATACCATGCCCAAAGAAAAAAAATGGTCGAACAGGGTCATGCAGTTGGTCTGTGATATGATCATTTCAGGCAGTGTGCCAGACATTGATTCTGTTTCCAAAAAGCTTGCAGTCAGCAAACGCAGTCTTCAGGAAAAGTTAAAAAATGAAGGTGACAATTTCCGCAATATTCTTCAAACCATACGCAGGCAAATAGCTGTTGATAATCTTATTCAACAGGATTTTACGTTTTGCAAAGTGGCATTTATGCTGGGTTATTCAGATCAGAGTGCCTTTAACCATGCGTTTAAGCGATGGACCGGACAAAGTCCAAAAACCTATTCCAACTGCTGCAAAGATCAGAACTGCTGACTGTCTGGAAAAACGGTCCGGGGAAACCTTACTTAATTCAAACACGTAAAATGCTGCTGCCGAGCTGCAGATTTCATCGTTCAGATTCTAAAAGAAAGCGTATGGAAAGAAAAAATTACCCAGGGAGGATAACCTATGAACAGAAAATTATTGTTATTGCTTGTCATACTCATCTTTGCTCATGGCTGTGATCAACAAACCAGCGCAGGATATCCCGGATATAAAATCAGCAATGGAAGTATTGCATTTAAAAACGTCGATCTTGTAACCATGACGTCAAAAAAAATCATCACAGCACAGACTGTGCTGGTGAAGGAATCAAGAATTATCGCTGTGGGTGAGGTTAATGATGTAAAAATACCGGAAAATGCCTTGATAATAGACGGTACAGGAAGCTATTTAATGCCGGGCCTGGCCGACATGCACATGCACTCCAGGCCTGACTGGCAGGATTCTACCTGGCCTGTTTCTCCCTTACGCCTGTATCTGGCAAACGGGGTTACAACCATCAGGGATATGGGTCCGAAAGGAAATCCTGCGGATCACGGGATACACTGGCGTAACGCCATTAAAAAAGGGTATCTTGAGGGACCTCGCATGTATACCTGTGGTAAAACATTGTATGGCCCGGTCATTGATCCGGCCGGGGAGGTGGAAACCCAGAAGGCCAAAGGATTTGATTTCATCAAATTGTATTCGTTCCTGAGCAAGGACGAGTACAATAAAAGCATGGCTTCTGCCAAGCGCCTTCACATGTATTCTGCCGGACACATTCCCTTTCAGGTTGGATTGGATGAGGTGTTGTCTGTGGGCATGGATGAGATTGCGCATATTGAGGAGTTGTTCTGGGAACTGGTTGATTTTGATCGGAACAAAAAGCTGATAGGCGAAAGCTGGCTTACCTACGTTATTGGCATGGCATATCAACAGTTTAATGGATATCAGGCATATGATATGGACAGGCTCAAGACTGTTTTTGATCAGAAAATTTCAGACATCACAAAAAAACTGCTTGTTACCAATACACCAATCTGCACAACCCTGGCCCTGGACGACCTAATTGTTCAAAAGCTGCATCATGCCGATACCTTTATCCAACGAGAAGAAAACAGATATTTAATGAATGGATATCTGGAAACCTTCCGTCAGGGAAAGGAAAAACACCAGATACAGTTTAAAGGGGGAGAAAATTTTGCTTATTTTAAATTCCGTGTTGATACGCTGCTGTTGCTGGAACTTAAAAAAGCAGGGGTTCCACTAGTGCTTGCCACAGATGCGGGAGCAGGCGGCATGGGACTTGTCCCCGGATTTTCCATTCATGATGAACTGCAGATCCTGACAAAAAATGGGTTCACACCATATGAGGCCATTGTCACGGGTACGGTAAATGCTTCCAGAATCGTTGAAGCAATGACCGGCAAAGACGACTTTGGTACCATTGAAATCGGTAAACGGGCTGATCTGATTTTATTAAAGAAAAATCCCCTGGAAAAAGTCGCTAATATAAAAAACCCCCTTGGCGTGATGGCATCCGGCAGATGGTATGATCAAAAAACATTGCAGAAAATGTTTGCTCCGGGAATCCCCACCACAGGGGAAATAAGACACTTTCACACGCCCAGCAAAGGCCACAGGACTCAAATCGAAATCCTTGTGGGAAAGGGTTTTACAGGCAGACTGCCAGACGACATCATCAAAATTAAGGTTACCGGTCCAAACGGAGAACTGCCCATCACCAAATCAGATTTTACATACTTACCGCAGCTAAGAGATTTTCACCTTGAAATCCCCGGACCTCCCGATATTGGTACCTATACTTTCACCCTCTATAGTAAGGACAATGTGGGCCTGGCCACGGATACCCAGTCTGCAAACGTCAAAATTCCAGTTGTGAAAAGAAAAACAGATACTTCAAATGGTGTTGACAACCTGCAAGGCACAACACCAACGCTATCGTGGAAAGCCGTCAAAACACAAATTCCTGTCTACTATAGATTGAATATCATTGATCAAAACGGTAACCGGATTCATCAAACCCGTTCTGTAAGGGATATGTTGTCCTACACTGTCCCCAAAGGAGTTCTCAAGCCCGGTCAGATCTATTTTTGGGGAATCCGCGTCTCTGACAGTGATCAGTGGAGCCAGGAACAAAACAGATCCTCAAGCAGGCTATGGAAATTCAGAACGAAATCCAGGGACATATAAATCCGGGGACACGATACTCAAGAAACAGGTTCAGTCGTTGTTGACAATCACGGGATTGATATTTTTGTAAAATCATCATTTTGTTTTGCATATGTTCCTCCTTTGAAGTTGTGCTATGTCTTACTTTATATTAAAAAATATCTCATATGGTTTTCAAAAACATCACCCATCCGGGTGAGGGGTTTATTTTTTTTCAATTAATGTCAATTTTTTAAATCAGAAGAAAATGCTTGATTGAACTTTGGTGACAGAATAAAAGGATAGAATCAGAAAAGTTAAAAAAATACCGCGACCGCAGCAAATGAATTTTAAAACACTTGTAATATGTACTTGCCATAAAATTATGCGGCTGATACCGTAAATGGCAGACCTGAACAACAAGAGGCTATGTTGATCAGGCCAAGGTAAAACCAAACAATGATGAGAAATATTTTTTTGGAGTCTGATTCATGCCGCTATCTGTCAAATTTGCCTGGAAAAAACATCTGGTTTCTCCAGAAGAAGTATTAGCAAAAATCAGCCCTGGGATGACTGTTTTTATTGGGACCGGACCGGCAGCACCCCTTACCCTTATGAAAACTCTTTTGGAATTTGATGGACAGAATGTCAGGGATATTGAACTTGTTCAACTGGCTATCCATGGAAATGTCATCCTCTCTGTCAAGGATCTCCACGTTCAAAACTATCGGTTGAAAACATTTTTTTCAGGATTTGTCTCATCAAAAACCATTCGGTCCGGGCTGGTAGACTTGATTCCAGCCTATTCATCTGAAATCCCCGGACTGATCAATAAAGGGAAAATTCCCATAGATGTGGCCTTTATCCAGATCACACCTCCCGATCATGCGGGGTATTGCAGTCTCGGTGTTGCTGTGGATGTGGCAAGGGAAGCCATGGAAAAGGCCAGCATAGTTGTTGGGGAAATCAATACGGAAATGCCTTTTACCTACGGAGATACCTTTGTTTCCGTAAAAGAATTTGATTTTTTAGTTCGTTCAACCCAGGAGCCGCTTCCCTATAAGCCACCCCAAGTGAGTGAACAAATGAAAAAAGTTGCTGAAAAGGTGGCGTCGGTCATTAAGGATGGGGATTGCCTGAGTTTTTCAAACGGTTCGCTGTTCGAAGCCCTTGTGCCGCACCTGAATGGTAAAAAAGATCTGGGAATTCATTCTCTTTATTTCACGGATGCCATGGCAGAACTTGTTAAAGGTGGTGTGGTAACCAATTCAAGAAAAACACCATTCCGTGGCAAATCGTTGACCTCCTATGCAATGGGATCAAAAAAACTCATGAACTGGCTCCATCGGAATCCTTTAGTTGAATTTCAAGGCACTGATTTTGTCTGCAACCCCATATTTATCGGGAAAATTCCGCAATTTATTGCCCTGTACCAGGCGGAAAAGGTCGACTTGCTTGGCGGGGTTGCGTTTCCACTCACGGGGGCCGTGATAACCGGCCCGGGTGAGGTGATTGACTTTTTTCAAGGTGCTGAAGCATCGGAAGAAGGATGTACGATAATCGGACTTCCCAGTCGCAATCTTAAAGGGGATTCCAATATATTATTTTCATTAATGGACTATTCCAATCAACTCAGACTCCGGGAATCAGTATATATGATTGCAACGGAATACGGTGTTGCCAATCTGAAATGGAAAACATTAAGGGAAAGGGCTCAGGCCATGATAGAAATCGCCCACCCGGATGACCGTCAATCCCTTATGGATCAGGCAAAAGAGAAGAAGCTGCTTTATGCCAATCAGATTTTTATCAGCCATTCAGCCCATCTTTATCCGACCCATATTGCCTGCACTGCTGTCTTTAAAAACGATATTCCCATAAGGTTCAGGGCCATCAAACCATCAGACGAAGAATTGATGCGTCGTTTTTTCTATCGCTTTTCCAATGAGGCAAAGTTTTATCGATTCTTTTATTCTGTCAAAACCATGTCCCATGATAAGATGCAGGAATATGTCAATGTCGATTACAGCAAAGAAATGTCCATTGTCGGGTTAAGCGGCAAGCCGGGAGATGAGACAATTGTGGCTGAAGCACGGTTTGTAAGGAATGACCGCTCCTATTATGGAGAGGTCGCTTTTCTGATCGACGATTCGTTTCAAGGGCTTGGAATTGGCAGCTATATGCTGAACCTTTTGATACAAATCGCAAAGGAGCAGAAACTGATGGGGCTGACAGCTGAAGTATTGTTTGATAATACACCCATGAAAAAAATATTTGAAAAGGCAAATTATCCAATGGAGGCCCATCTGGATAACGGCATTTATAGTCTGACCATGCATTTTAATGAGTAAACAAAAGCAATCGTTACCAGATGCTCAGGATATTCCAGAAAAGGCCTGGCCCCGGGCTATAAAAAATGCAAGTCTGAAAATTGAGTCATTTATCTTAAGGCGCCGATGAAAACCTTATCTGTTTTAATATTACATATCGTTTTATGTGTAATGGCTGGTCATTCCATGGCCAACGCTTCAGATTTATATTTTCCTTCTGCACATCAATGGGAAACAGTCTCGCCGGAAAGCGTTGGCATTAACCCTCAACGACTGAAAAATATCGTTGATTATGCCAGACAGCAAAATTCTTCCGGACTTGTTATGTTATACAAGGGTCGAATTCTAACCGAACAATACTGGAATATTCCGCTGCAAAAAAAAGAACCCTACCAACGCTTTCTTGTTGACATAACCTCTGATGGCAGAACCATAGAGGATGTGGCCTCAGTTCAGAAAAGTATTATTTCTTTTATTGCCGGAATGGCAAGGGAGCTGGGCAAACTGGATATTGACCAGCCTGTCTCAGGGTATATCGGCACGGGATGGTCCAGGGCATCACTTTCACAGGAAAATAAAATCACCGTCCGACATTTGATGTCAATGTCCAGTGGTCTTGGTGTATCACTTAATTTCCAGGCTCCTGCAGGATCTATCTGGGAATATAACACCCGGGCATACAGTAAAATGGTTCCAGTATTGGAAGCTGCTACGGGGATGAGCATATCAACATTAACACGGGATTGGCTCACCACACCCACGGGGATGAATGACAGCCGCTGGGTATCACGGCAATGGCTCAATGACTCCCATGATGCCAACATGATCGGGTTTGCAGCATCTGCAAGGGATCTTGCAAAATTTGGACAATTGATCCTTGCTGATGGGACATGGAATGGACATGCAATCATTAAAAACCCCAGGTTTCTATTTGAAGCACTGGAACCATCGCAGGACCTGAATCCGGATTATGGATTTCTCTGGTGGCTGAACACTGGGAATAAGAATCAAGATATACCGGGTGATGCTGTCTGGGCGCTGGGATATTTAGACAGATTTGTCCTGATCATTCCCAGTAAACGATTTGTTTGTGTAAGAATTGGAAACAAAGCCGAAAAAAACTTTCGGCTCAAATTTTCAAAATTATTTAATGCTGCCGTGGCTAATTGAAAAAACATTGAAACCCTGGCCCTATAGCAGGGGGAAGTACCACCCAGCCAGGGGGTTGCCTGTCGGCTGCCCTGCCCTGCCCGTTTAACGCTCTGCCCCTGCTTTTGTTAACTTTACAAATTCATGCAATCGGTCTTCAATACCTTGATCAATGGGCGGTTTTTCATAACTTTCCAGCCGCTGGACCAGTTTTTCCGATGCAACCAGATCAATTGGCTTACCACCTTCGGTCTTCCACTTTGAATACCCCTTCCGGTTAAAAATTCCAGGAGAAGAAAGGGTCCTGAATTGCTGAAACGTTGTGGGATGGGTTAAATACGACCCTCCTGTACCGACCTGGCAGATGGTTTCAACATCAATGGTTTCTGATGTTATTTCCATGGGTTCGATCATCTGTCGGACAATGCGGCACACCTGCTCATCAATCAGCCATTTTTCAAAACTCAATGAGATATAGGATCCCATCTGGCCACAGGCATGGTAGATAAAATTTGCGCCGTTACGGACAACCATACTCAACATCAGGGTTCCTTCGGCCAGGGCCTGAGCGTCTGGCAAATGGGCATCTGTCAGGCCTCCCCCGGTCCGGCTGGGAAGATTATAAAACCGGGCCAGCTGAATCGTGGCAGATGCAATTTTTACGGTTTCTGAGGCACCAACCGCTGAAACCATTGTCCGCATGTCCATGGGTGCTGAAGTTGATCCGTAAATAACAGGTGTTCCCGGATTAACAAGCTGGGAAAGAACAATTCCGGCCAGAATTTCTGCATTTCCAAGGGCCAGCAGGGAGGGCAGTGAAACAGGACCGCTGGCACCGGCCAGAATCATATTTGTAATCACCAGGGGTTGCCGAAAGCGGGCCATTTCAACAATGACTTCAGCCTGTTCCTTTGAATACTGCAAAGGAGACATCACATTCACCACGGATATCACGACAGGCATCTGTTTGAGTTTTTCTTTTCCGCCAAACAGAATTCCTGCCATTTCAAGCGTGTTGCGGGTTGCCAAACCATAACCCGTGGCTCCGCATATGGGCTTTTCGCAAAGTGTCATATATGACAGCATCACATCCAGGTGAGTGGTTACAGCCGGGATATCCGTGGGCTGTACCATGGCAGATCCCATGCCCAGCTGATCAGATGTCTGAACCAGTTTACAGCATTTTCTATAATCAGCAAGTGTTGACGGGCGCTGGTTCCCTTGTGCATCTGCAATATTGGGGGCACCCCCCGTGGGCAGGAATACGAAATTATCATTACCGATATCCAGCGTGTATTCCGGGTTTCTGGCATGAAGTGTAAATTCTGGAACAGTTGATTGTAATGCGGAAATAATCTGGGCTTCCCCAAAGAAAACCTTTGACCCATTGGTTTTAAATCCATGATGTTTAAAGAGACGGCAAATGGTATCATCATTGAAATCCACACCCGTCCGGGCCAGTATTTTTAAGGAGGCCTCATGGATTATGGTGAGTTCATAATTTGAAAATGTCTGCATTCTGTCAACAATTTTTGGTTCATTTTTCAAATTCATTATACTAATATTCCACCCTGAATGATGAATTTCCTGAATAAATTGCCTTTTGGGGAATTTGTCAATGCGGTAGTTTTCCCCGGAATGGCTGTAATTGTCTGTTTATCTATCCTCAGTCTCTCTGCAATCCAGTCGGCAGAGATACCACGGCTGTTCATTCGGATTCATTAGATATCATATCCATCAGATATTTCAAAGATTAAATAGTGTTTGGACGAAAACTCACCCATCTACTGCGTTGCAGCAAAATCCTGAAATCCTCATGTACAGTAGTACACTCCGGTTTCAAGATTTTTTGCGCCTTGTATATGGGCAACTTTTCGTCCAAGCACGGGGTTTTCGGTCAGACACTAAATAGTATAGAAATTTTCTAACGGTTTTAACGGGTTCGTGATATGATGGCGGGGAAAAAATAAAATTGAATGGCAAATGCAATTAATCATTTACTATCCCCTGTCATTGAGTTAAATCAAGAAATTTGATGCTTTTTTTAAAGATGAAAGTTAAACGCATCAAAAGTCGTTTCGATGCGTTCCTTCAGGCGGAAGATTATAATCCATGGGGAAAATATGATCATACGTAAATATCAAGAAAAAGATAAAAATTCATTAATCGCGCTTTGGAAACGTGTTTTCCCCCAAGACCCTCCCCACAATGACCCATCAAAGGTTATCGAACAGAAACGGGCCGTTGATGATTTGATTTTTGTAGCTGAAGAAAACAATACGATTTTAGGTGCCTGCATCGCTGGATACGATGGGCATCGGGGTTGGCTGTATGCTGTGGCAGTCGAACAGAACCAGCGCCGAAAGAGTATTGGTACACACTTAATCAAAACTGCCATCAATTCGCTCAAGGCACTTGGGTGTGATAAAGTGAACCTTCAAATTCGGGCAACCAACACTGTTGTGGCTGATTTCTATAAATCTTTAGGGTTCTTAACGGAAGATCGATTAAGTATGGGTACGTTGATCTAAAATGGATTCTAATGGCTGGTTAATTTAAAACCGGGGAGATGAAATGACTATGATACATACCGTATTGGAATACTTACGGAATCGTCAGTCCCCGAAAATCCGCTTTTTTCATATTATCGTTTTACTTTTAGCCATCAGCCAGATATTTGCCAGCAATTTCATCCGCTTTACAAATACCGGAGAAATAAGTGGAAATACACTGGAATTTTATGGATCATGGACACATATCATCACAGGCATCACTTTTCTTCCAATAGCCTTTATATTTACATTTCTTGTAATTCGGGAACATGGTTTTAAGTATTTTTTCCCTTATCTTTCCGGTGATTTCAAGCAATTGAAAAGTGATACCAGCAAGCTGAAAAAGTTTGAACTTCCAGACCCTGAAGCAGGAGGACTCGCAGCCATTGTAAAAGGTCTTGGTCTGGGAGCATTGTTTTTAGCGCTTCTGTCAGGACTGACATGGTTCCTGTTCTGGAAATATAATGTCCGGTGGTCACATGGTATTAAAGAATTACATGGATTTTTTGTTGGATTCATTGAGGCATATATTATTGGTCATGGCGGCATGGGACTGTTACACATATATTTATCAACAAAAAAATAGGATAAACAACTGACAATATACGGTTACGGACGTCGGAAAAAATATACCTATCATTTTAAAAAACTGAGTACAGCATTGGCCGTATAACAGGATTCAATTCAGATGAACCGGATAATCGCGACGGCGCCATTATCCCGAACCAGGGCATGGGATGACAAGGCTCAGGAAAAGACTTTTATTGTATATCGATGATTCGCCTGCTATATTTAGTGAGTCAACTTTCAAAGTTGCCGGATTTGAGTTATTCATTCAACTTTCGGAGTTGGCAGATTTGAGTTATTCATAAACCAACGTCATCACGGGGTTAAAACATATGCCCATCGTTACCATAAAAATTGCCACAGGACGGTCGATCGAACAAAAACGAGCACTTGTCAAAACCGTCTCAGACGCTATCGTTTCCACCTTGAATGTAAAACGGGAGTGGGTTACCGTATTGATTGAAGAGTTTGACCGGGAAAATTGGTCAACGGGTGGAGAATTACACAGAGATAAGCTTGGCCCTGGGTATGGAGAAAAACCAAATGAACCTTAGTAACACGAATCGCCCGACACGGAACCAATCAATGATGAAAAAAATTCATGGGCTTGTTTGTCTCCTGTTGGTTATTTTTTCTGCTGTTGCTTCCATTTCCGAAGGCACAGATTTTTCTATCCAGGGGAAGCAACAAAAAAATGAACATATTTTTCAGATTACACTGTTGCACACCAATGATCACCATGGCCGATTCTGGAAAAACGCTAAAGGTGAATACGGCATGGCTGCACGGAAGACATTGATTGACCGCATCCGGTCCGAGGTTGAATCCCAGGGCGGATTTGTACTTTTACTGGATGCCGGTGATATAAATACAGGGATGCCTGAATCAAAAATGTCCAATGCAGAACCGGATATAAAAGGGATGAATCTTTTGGGGTATGATGCCATGACCGTGGGAAATCATGAGTTTGATAATCCCATTTCCATCCTTCGGACCCAGCAGTCCTGGATGGAATTCCCGCTGCTGTCTGCCAATATTTATGACAAGACAACAAAAAAACAGCTTTTCGACCCTTTTGCAACATTTAATTTTAAAGGATTGAAAATCATTGTATTGGGTCTGACCACGGAAGATACGACCACCCAGGGCAATCCTGACAATATTAAAAACATTGAGTTTACCCGTGTCATTAACTATTGCAGGGATATGGTCCCTCAATTAACAGACAGATCCGATATCCTTATTGCCCTTACCCATTTGGGGTATTATCCAAATGCAGCCCATGGTTCAAATGCCCCGGGTTCCGTCTCCCTTGCCAGAGCTGTGAATGGAATTGATGTGATTGTGGATGGCCACACCCATACAATGCTTGAATCGCCTGATGTACAGAATAATACCATCATTGTCCAGGCCGGAGAATACGGGAAATATCTGGGAAGGTTGGATCTCACATATTCTAACGGGAAATTGATACAAAAAGCCTATCAATTGATTCCCGTCAACCTGAAAAGAGAAATTACAAAGAACAACAAAACGGTTCATCTCTTTGTTGAACCAGAAATTCCACAAGACCCTCAGGTGCTCAGCGTTTTATCAAAATACCAAAAACTCGGGGAGGATAAACTTTACACGGTTGTTGGTTCATCAGATGGCGTATTTGTTGGTGACCGGGATATTATCAGGAATTTTGAAACCAACCTTGGCAACCTTTTGTGCCGGGCTGCCAGTTCAAAAACAGTTGCAGACCTCTCCATTGTGAATTCCGGTGGTGTGAGAGCGGGTCTTCCTTCGGGTCGTATTACCTATAAGGATATTCTTAAGGTAAGCCCCTTTGGCAATACCATTTGTACGGTCATGCTGACGGGTAAGGAATTGATAACATACCTTGAAAAAGTGATTAACATGGAAAAAGATACGGGGGGTTTTGCCCAGATTTCAGGCGCCACCATTTTTGTCGCTCAAAAAAAGATCACTCGCGTATTGATAGGCGGTAAGACCGTGTCTGATTCCAAAAAATATAAACTTGCCCTTCCAAGCTATATAGCCGGCGGCGGGGATGGATATCCAAAGATATCCACCCACCCTGAGTTCATTGATACAGGATATGTGGATGCAGATGTTTTAAAAGAATATATTTCAAAAAACTCACCCCTGGCAATACAGGATTTTCAACCGGAGCATGATGTGATTTTAAATTAATTCTGAAAACGCCGGGCCTGGCAGATAAAAAAAAATGGAACTGGCTGCTTTTGATCAACCATTAACAATTGGAGAAAAAGACAATGGCATATGAAGATGCATATACAGAGTGCAAATGGGTGGAATTTGACGTCCTTGAACGGTTCATGAAAGATGTGCTGATGGCAAGCGGCATCCCCCGGGAAGATGCAGGGATTATCAGTGAAGTGCTTATCACATCAGACAAACGCGGCATTGATTCCCACGGCATCGGCCGGTTGAAACCCATTTATATTGACAGAATTGATGCCGGCATTCTGAACCCGATCACTAAAATCACCATTGTGAAAGACAAAAAGACCACGGCCGTACTGGACGGGAACAACGGCATGGGACATGTCATTGCCAAAAAGGCCATGCAGATGGCAATGGACAAGGCAAAAGCCCACGGCATGGGCATGGTGGCGGTTCGAAATTCAACCCACTACGGCATTGCCGGCTATTATGCGTTAATGGCGGCCGATGCCGGGATGATCAGCATGAATGGCACCAATGCCAGGCCGTCCATAGCCCCCACATTTGGGGTCGAAAACATGCTCGGGACCAATCCTTTGACAATCGGATTCCCTACGGATGAAGCATTTCCATTTATCCTGGATTGTGCCACATCCGTTTCCCAGCGGGGCAAAATTGAAGTTTACGGCAGAGCAAACAAGCCGCTGCCACAAGGATGGGTGATCGGACTGAACGGCCAGACACGGACCGATACGGCCCAGGTGCTTGAAGATCTGACAAAGGGAAAGGCTGCGTTGACACCCCTTGGCGGTATTGGTGAAGACACGGGCGGATATAAAGGCTACGGATATGCCACCATTGTTGAAGTCCTGTGTGCAGCCCTGCAGGGAAATAATTTTCTAAAACAGATCACCGAAATTGATGCTGCCGGCAAAAAGGTTCCCATTCAGCTGGGCCATTTCTTTATTGCCATTGATATTGAAGAGTTCACGGAACTTGCCCGGTTTAAAAAAGATGCCGGAGATATCATGCGGGAGTTACGCGCATCCAGAAAAGCACCGGGCCAGGACCATATTTATACGGCAGGGGAAAAAGAATGGATTGCCTGGCAATATCGCAAACTCCATGGATGTCCTGTCCCCGACACCCTTCAATCCCAGATGAAAGGACTCAGGGATCGCTTCAAATTGAACTATTATTTTGATTTTGAAAAATAAAAATTGCCTGTGCCTGCCTTGGATTTATGTGGTATAAAACCCTTGTTGAAAAAATCAAAATATGATGACATGGTAAATAAAGAATGAGTTAACCGATGAAAACGGACAGGACATTTAACAACAGAATTCTACAGGTGTGACTGCAGATTCTGGCGTTATATCAATCATAAAAGGAGAAAAAAATGAAACTACCAGAGTATATAACTGCAGATGAAGTAAAAAGAGTGTGCAATGAAATTGGTTTGCGAGACTGGTCCAAAATAACGGATCCAACCGTTTCAGAAGAAGAAGCGTCCACGATTCTCAATATTGTGAATACCAAAGGAATGGATATTCCCCTTAAGACGCTCCAAAAGGGTTTAGAAGTTGAGCTTGAACATGGAACAAGATTTGAAGATGCAAATGTAACGAACAACCACCCAATCTTAACCGGCAAAATCGTTATCGCTCATCTGAAAGAGACCATGGACTATTATGAAAGAATTGATGTTGCTGAAATGGAAGGTGACTTATTAAAGGCTATTCTGTCTCGAAATATGGATAAAATAGAATCAAAGTATAAAAATCTCATCCAGGCTCAGAAACTGTTGAATCAATCCGTTGCTGATCAATTGAAGTAAGGGGTCTGACCTGCGCCTGAAAGGAGTAGCAGATTGTTACAGATAAACATTACCAGACAATGGCATGATTGTTTTCACCATGGACATGTGGGGGTACTGCTTGTTGACAATGTTGACAATTCAGTACCTGCCCCTGTTTTGGATCAGAAGAAAAAAGTACTTGAACAAACCCTTTGCAAAAAATTTAATGGTTTTTCCCGGACCGACTATTTGGAAATAGATGTCTTAAATACGTATCGCAATTATTATAAAAAATTCAAAAAAACCTATCATGTTCAGCTTCAAATCGAATCCATTGTGCAGAAAAACAAGTCCCTTCCCAATGTCAGCCCTCTGGTGGATGCAAATTTCATGGCTGAGATGGAAACGCATATTCTAACGGCAGGGCATGATGTGGATTTGCTTATAGAGCCAATAATCATTGATGCCACAAAAGGAAATGAAGTATTTACCCAGATGAATGGGGCTGCTAAATCTTTAAAATCAAATGATATGATGATGTCAGACGGCAAGGGTATTATCTGTACAATCATCTATGGCCAGGATAATCGTACGCCGATTTCCTCTAAAACCCGTCGGGCCCTCTTCGTGGCATATGCGCCGCCCGGTGTA
>Ga0180007_10004837_pt1 | contig 14059 bp, 9 predicted proteins | sample MM_PC_MetaG_FD_121122 | JGI IMG/M metagenome (GOLD analysis project Ga0180007, IMG submission 121122) | Groundwater microbial communities from the Aspo Hard Rock Laboratory (HRL) deep subsurface site, Sweden - MM_PC_MetaG | ecosystem: Environmental > Aquatic > Deep subsurface > Groundwater... | reverse complement strand
GTCAAATCTGGTAAAAACCTGATAATAGGTTCAGTTGTATCGGGCGATGATGACAATGAAAATAATACGAAGTATTTTTTACTAAATGTGTTGTATCCGACGGGCTGCATGGTCATCAATGAATTTATGTATGTGCCCAAAACCGATTTTGGCGGCGAATGGATTGAATTACTGAACATATCTGAAGACACGGTAAATCTGGCGAATTGGCGGATTGGCGACAATTCATCGCGCGTTGCGATCTCGGCAACGGATATAATGGTGCCGCCGTCCGAGTATGTGCTTTTATCGTCAACCGAATCAATCACAAATTACTGGGAAATTAATGGAATATATGTTCATTGTAAAAATTCCTTGCCGACGTTGAACAATACTGAAGATTCAATCGTTGTCAGAGATCTGTGCGGACAGGTGATCGATTCGTTGAAGTATTCAAGTAATTGGGGTTATCAGCAGGGCGTATCGCTGGAACGAATCGATCCAAACCGGGACAGTAATGTTTCGGGAAATTGGGCGATGTCACAAAATTCCGTCGGCGGCACGCCGGGATACATGAACAGCCGGATGGTTAAAACACATGATCTTTCGATTGATACGATTTATGTCGTATCTGAAGATATGGTACATGATGAGCCCGTCGAGTTTGAATTTGTTGTCGGGAACAACGGGTGTGCCGACATTGGCGCCTATTCAATTCATCTGGGCGTGAAACCGATGACGCAAGAAATGAACGAAACAGCAATTATTGATACATTGCTGTACTTTGAAACAACTATAAAAGCCGGGGCCCATCAAAAAAAATCCTTTTTCGCAGAATCAGCGCCGGGCGGAATTTACCAGGTATTTTGCGAGGTGTTTTTGTCCGGCGATGAACAATCCTCCAATGATCAGGATAGCTGTGTTTTTGTGGTAGGATATCCGGAAAACAGTGTTGTTGTAAATGAAGTTATGAATGTACCCGAGTCCGGAGAATCCGAATGGTTTGAACTGTATAATACATCAGACATGGATATTAATTTAAATCGATGGACTTTCCGGGATGCCGGTGGCGGGTGGCGAACAATAACAACAGAAACAGAAATTATTACGGCAGATGGGTTTTGTATTGTGGCGGCCAAACAGGATTTCCGGCAGACCTATCCACAATTTTCTGTAAATCTGATAGTGCCGGAAAATTTTCCGATACTTAATAATTCCTCGGACTCCCTGTTTTTGGCGGACGGGAGTGACCGCGTGATCGAAACGGTGTGTTTCCGGCAGGAATGGGGCGGTGCAACCGGGATAAGCATTGAAAGGAAAGACCCCAACGCCCCCGCACTTAGTGAATTTAATTGGGGAAGCTCGGATGATCCTGCCGGGGCAACTCCGGGAATAGAAAATTCTATTCTAAAATATCAGTATGACCTGAAAATAATCCCGGGAAGCTTTTTGTTCGTGGATTCAACTGTGGCGCTTATCCGCCCAGTAAGCTTTCAAATTGGTATTATCAATTCCGGCAGCCAGGAGTCAAACCGGTTTTCGCTGGAGGTTTATTATGATGTCAACGGAGATAACAAAGCATCACTGGGAGAATTGGTGTGGAGTCTGCACAATATTCCTCCGCTTTTACCGGACTCCACAATCCTGTTAGATGGTGAAATCTATTCGGAGAAATCGGGGCGCTGCCACTATTTGGCAATTGTTGCCATGAGCGACGATGAGAACACGAAGGACAATATAATAACAACCGATCTGTTGGTTGCATCTCCGAAACAGTCGGTGGTAATTAATGAATTTCTAGCCTACCCAAATTCTGACCAGGTAGAATTCATTGAACTGCTACATCGTGGCGGAGATAGTATCAATTTGAACGAATGGACGCTGAAAAACAGCCGTAGCGCCATCGGATTGTCACAACCGATAATGCTTGAAAGCGGGAAATTTCTGGTGTTAGTCCGGGACAGTAGTTTTTTCGAATATAATTCTGTGGACAATTTTCAGGTGATCGTACCCGAAAAATGGCCGGGACTGAGCAACACCGCTGATAAAATCATTCTTCGGGATTTGACCGGGACCGTAATTGATTCCCTGGCCTATAATGATGAATGGGATATCGTTCCCGGAGTGTCTCTGGAAAAACGATTGCCCGAAGATCCCGGTGAGCAAAAGCAGTTTTGGTCTCAATCCCAGGATGTTAGCGGATCAACACCGGGCGCCGATAATTCGATTATGCCGAGGTTGTACGACTTGAAACCGGATTCCATGGTGGTTGGCCGGTATGATGGTAACATTGAAACGGAAGTGAATATTGTCTGCTGGTTTTCAAATAGAGGTCAGAATAGCTGTAATTCGGCGAAAATATCCGTTCAGGAAAACAGGCAGACTATTGCGATAAAAAATATTGGTGAAATTGCGCCCGGCGGCCAGGATTCGGTAACGATTAATATTGGAACTTTTGAATCGGGTATCCACCGGCTGCAAGTATTTATTGATTGGAATGAAGACATGAATCCCGGTAACGATACCCTGAGTACCGAAATCAGAACTGCCTATCCGAGGGACGCTCTTCTGTTGTCTGAGTTTATGGCAAATCCACGGGAGGTCATTACAGAAAGCGGATCAAATTCTGAGTATATTGAGATTTACAATCCGTTAGAAGAAATACAACTTGAAGGCTGGATGATTTGTGATGAAAATACCGGCACACCAGTGGAAATCCAGGAGCAAAAAACCGTTTCGAGTGGAGGACATTTTATATTTGCAGCCGACTCATCGGTTTTTCATTTTGCTCGCGTTAAATCATCGGGCACAGTCGTTTTGAAGAAATTTCCTTCTTTGAACAATACTGCCGATGCTATTTATTTAAAAGATCCAACCGGCCAAACGATCGATAGTCTGATCTATGATTCTCAATGGGCGGTACCTCAATATTTATCTTTGGAAAGAGTGTATTTCAGTAACCCGAATACTATTAGTAACTGGCGGTATTCAACCGATCTATCGGGAGGTACGCCGGGATACAAGAACTCTGTTGCGATAGACGATGATGCGGACAAGAAGCAGGGCATCGAAACAAGTCCAAATCCATTTTCACCAAACGGAGACGGCGCTGATGATGAGGTGGCGATCATTTTTAAGCTGCCATTTCCCAGCGCAAGGGTGACGGTACAGATCTACGATTTAATGGGGCGCTTAATATATGAGCCAGCTAAGAATACCACTACTTCATCCGAGGGGGCGGTATATTGGGATGGTTCCAGTAAACATGGAAACAGGGCGCGTATCGGCATATATGTGGTCCGCTGTTCGGCCACAGACGCCGCAAGCGACAAGACTGTTGGCTATATCACAACAGTTGTGTTGGCGCGCTGAAAAGATATAAAATGAACTTGATTTTAATAGTTCATGTGTGTAACATTAAACCGATTATATAATCAAAATGGAAATACTATTAAGAGAGGATAAAAAAATGAAGAAAATTTTTGTTTTTGGATTTATTGTTTTGCTAGCTGCAAACGGCTTTTCTCAAGATTTTTCTATGGACCAGGTTAAACAATTAGTTGAAACCAACGGTAAGAGCTATCTGCAACCACTCGTTACTGGATATGGTTCCGCTATGAATGCGGGTCTGTTCAATACGGCAAGGACCCATAAAATGTTAGGTTTTGATATTTCTTTTAAAACCGGCATAGGAATCGTTCCAACCGGAGAACAATCAACCTATAATTTTGATATTTCGGCCCTGGATAATATTCCGGTTACAGTTGGAGATTATACGCTTGATTTAGATCCGTCACAATTGTTTTCCAACACAGAAACGCCAACGATATTGGGGGGCAAAGCAAAACCGTTTGAGGTTGATCAAATGTATATTGAGAGCATTATTTTCGATCAAGCGAGAGCAAACATTATAAATCAGACTCCAAATCAAACCGATGCGTGGTATGATGACCAGGCTCAAGCGGCCGTTGATGCGATGAGCGATGAAATTTCGGACGTTGTTGACGATGTTGCCATATCTTCTATTCCGGGGATAAAATCAATTGATGCGCTAAAGAATTTAGATAACATCATTTTTCCGTTTCCAATCATTCAGGCAAGCATAGGTTTACCAATGGGAATTGAGCCATCGATTCGATTAATTCCTGCTATATCTATACCCGGTGATGTTGGCGACGCCCTCGGAGAAATTTCGGCTTTTGGGGCGGGTCTTAAAATTGATCTTGTCCAGTTTATTCCGATTCCTTTGTTTCCGGTGGATATTGCAGCACAGGCCTATTATCAAAATTTTAAAATGGGCGACATATTATCATCAAACAATGTTAATTTTAATATCCATGCCAGTAAAAAGCTGTTGATGTTTACACCCTATGTTGGTATTGGCGTTGACAACACATCATTTACAGCATCATACGATACAGGCGACGGAGAAAAACAGGACTTTACAATTAAGGGCGATAACAAGTTGAGAACAACGGTTGGATTAAATATCAAGCTCCTTGTTCTTCAAATTAATGCAGAATATGCAATGGGCGAATATAACTCTGCAGCTATTGGGGTTGGATTTACTCTCCGATAATAAATGAACTAATGTGAGTTATGAAGAGGGGGCGAGTTGTTCGCCCCTTTTTTATTAAAAGATAAACCATTTTTGATTCTGGATTTTGTTAATATATTACGAAGATAAAAAATGATATTGTAAAAGGAATTTTTATGGGTAAATGGACCGGCACCATAATTGGTGGAGGAATTGGGTGGGCGCTGTTTGGACCGCTTGGTGCGATCTTCGGGGCCTATATCGGAGGTATGATTTCTGAAAATCAACCGAAAACGGCTGGCTTCGGAAGAGGAGCGATTCGTGGAGACAGCTCGCTTTATGGCGATACGCGGGCAGGGGACTTTGCCGTGGCGATGCTTTCCCTGTTTGCTTATGTCAATAAATCAGATGAGACTATCCGCTCGTCCGAAGTTCAGTACGTTAAAAATTACCTGATCAATAAATTTGGTGAAAGAAACGCCCAGGATCTCTTGTATCTCTATAAAGAGATTTTAAAAAAGGTTTATAACATTCATGATGTTTCCCGGCAGATAAGTCAGCACATGGACTATTATTCTCGCCTGGAACTAGTTCATGTATTATACGGAATCGCCGGAGCAGACAATGTATTTAAACCGACCGAGCTTCGCGCGATTCAGGATATCTGTTCAGGACTTGGGATTTCAGACAAAGACCATGATTCTATAAAATCCATATTTATCAAAACGAACAACCAGGCCTACGAAATCCTAAACGTGAACCCCGAAGATGATATTGAGACAATAAAAAAAGCCTATCGTGGCCTGGCGGTAAAGTACCACCCTGATAAAGTTGCCAGTCTTGGTCCGGAAATTCAGAATTTGGCGGAGGAGAAATTCAAGGCCATCAATGACGCCTACCAGGCGGTCCGCAAAGAGCGGGGCTTTTAACGTTTTTATTGATGTTTACAATAAATGAAAACCGCAGCCGATAAAATAAATCTTTCATTTGATTTGAGGGTTCTACAGCGCACCGTTCTGCATTTTAAAACAATCGATTCCACGAACCGGTTTTTACTGGACGCAGAAGACTTTTTAAATGGCACTGTCGTATTAGCAGATGACCAGACGGCCGGGCGCGGACGATTCAACCGGGTGTGGCAAAGTCTTCCTGAAACAGCGCTCCTGTTTTCGATTCTGCTGAATAATTTATCCGGCCGAAAAATGCCGGCCGTCTATACGTTTTTAGCGGCGGTTGGTGTTTACCAGGGACTTTGGAAAAGTTTACCCGCAGGTATAAATTTATCATTAAAATGGCCGAACGATGTTTTGCTTAACGGAAAAAAGGTCTGTGGAATATTGGTCCAGGGCAAAATAACAGCCGGACGCTATGAAAAACTGGTGGTCGGCATCGGTTTAAATGTAAATCAACAACGGCAATTCTTTGTAAACGATCTGGAACACGCCACATCGTTGGCGGCAGAAAGCGGATTCGAATGGGACCGCATCGGGATATTAAATAAAGTGTTAACGGCTATTGATCACCTGTTAATTGTGTTGCAGGAATCGGGGGAAAGGCCTATTATTAGAATGTGGCAGGATGCGTGTGGATCGATCGGTCGGGAAATCGCTATTAATGATGGCAAAGAGATATACCGGGGGGTTTTTGACAGTCTTTCGGAGGATGGCGGGCTGCGACTTAGGACCAAATCCGGCCAAAAGCTGTTTTATGCCGGGGACGTAACCGTTTTAAAGGAGTAAAACAATGCTGCTGGTGATTGATATAGGCAATACGAATACGGTAGTGGGGATTTATCGGGAGGAACAGCTGCTGGAGAGCTGGCGCCTTGTCAGCTCGCATACCCGGACCGTCGATGAATACTGGATAATGGTGAAACAGCTTTGTAATTCAGTCGACATACCGACAGAAAGAATTTCTAATATTGCGATCAGCTCGGTAGTTCCGGAACTAACAAACAGCTTCACCAAAATGAGCCGGATTAATTTTGGGCACGAACCCCTTGTTGTGAGCAGCAATCTGAATTTAGGCATGAATTTGCTGGTGCGCGAGCCGAAACAGATCGGAGCAGACCGGCTTTGCAATGTTGTCGCAGCCAAACAGTATTATCAATGTCCGTTAATTGTGGTAGACCTGGGGACCGCAACCACCTTCGATGTCCTGAACGGGGAGGGCGATTATACCGGAGGCGCAATCTCTCCCGGGCTGGTTACCGGATCATTGGAATTAATTCGCCGGGCCGCCCAACTGCACGAAATCGATCTTCAATATCCGGAGAATATCATCGGAAAAACGACAAAAGAACACATGCAAAGCGGAATTTTTGTCGGACATATTGCCATGATTGAGGGCATTGTTGGAAGAATTAAAAGCGAATTGGGAGAGAATAGCGTTTTCGTTATTGCAACGGGCGGGTATTCCGAGGAGATCGCCAAACACACGGAAAATGTGGATATATTTAATAAACACCTGACCCTTGACGGACTGCGGATCATTTTTAATTTAAACAGAAAAGAGTTAGAATTATGATTTATAAGCAGCTGGGAAAACGCGGACCAAAAGTATCGACCATCGGTTTTGGCGCCTGGGCTATCGGGGGTATGAACTGGGGGCAGACGGATGATAGTGTGTCAAAAAAAGCACTTCACGACGCGCTGGATTTGGGAGTAACCTTTATCGACACGGCGGATGTTTATGGTTTTGGGCATTCAGAGCAGTTAATCGCCGATGTTTTGGCCGAACGAGGCGGAAAAGGCGATGTCATTGTCGCTACAAAAGCCGGTAATGATTTTTACAGTGCCGGTCAATCTGACGATGAGGGCTACGGGCCCATTCGACAGACATACACAAAAGACTATATTATTTATGCCGCCGAGCAGAGCATAAAGCGCTTGAAAGTTGATGCGCTGGATCTGTTGCAACTCCACTCCGGAGACCTGGTAAAGCTGGACCAGGATGAACCCTGGGAAGCGCTTGAAACATTGAAAAAAGACGGAAAAATCAGATATGCCGGCTGGAGCGTCCAGTCGTTTCAGGAAACCAATCAGGCCTTTTTGCTGGACCGGTATCACGATATCGTAGATACAATACAGGTTCGCTATAATTTGCTCGAGCGAGAGGCAGAAAACGTATTGTTTCCGAAAGCGATCGAATATGGTATTGGGGTCATTGTACGGATTCCCCTTTTGTTTGGCCTGCTGACGGGAAAATTTAACCGGCAGTCACGATTTACAGACGACGATCACAGAAGTATGAACCTGTCACCGGAAAAACTGAATAAATACCTTGGTGATCTCGAAAATTCTGCGTCATTATTTGAGCGCTGCCCGGAGCAGAGTATGGCGCAGGTTAGCCTGCGTTTTTGCCTGTCTCACGATGCCTGTCACGTTGCCATTCCAGGGGCAAAAAACTCCCTGCAGGTTCAGGATAACTGTACCGCAGCGGACATGGGCCCGATACCGTGGCAACATGTTCCAATATTGGGGAAATAACGGTGGAATTTTCCCGCAACATCTACTTTTTTCTCTATCGTAACCGGCGAATCATTACAACATGGTTGATTATAATCGTGGCGATTACGCTTGGTCTTTATCTGAACATTGATAAAGACATTATTGCGGTATCTGTTGTAATTTTTGGAATTATCGCCAATGCTTTTGCCGGCATCGCCGGAATAATCGCAATGGTTCCCTTCGTCGGCCCATTGATAATTAAAGTATTATCGCTGCCGGTTTTTTGGCTTCTGAATGCCATGGGATATTATATTTCCGTTATTGCGATAAAAAAAGGTTATGGCCGGGACGTCGTCAGCTATCGGATGGTTACGGTTATTTTTCTGGTGGGTTTCGCTGTCGGATTTATTATCGCGAAATTACTGTGATGGTTTCATCACTCGGGCCGAGATAATTTTATCCCCGATCTCAATCGTTTCAACAACGTTTATTCCCCCGGTTACCTGGCCAAAAAGGGTATAATTGTAGTCCAGATGATACTGCGGCGAGGTGGTAATGAAAAATTGCGACCCCTCGGTGTCGGGCCCGGCGCTTGCCATACCCACCGATCCTGTTTCGTAGCTCAGCGGCGAGCGTTCGGTCTGCAGGTGGTAATTGGGGCCGCCCCACCCGTCGCCCCGCGGATCACCGGCCTGAATTACAAAATTGGGGACCACCCGGTGAAAGCTGAGTCCGTTATAATATCCGTCATCGACCCGCCCCAGAAACGCATCAACTGTGTAGGGCGCATAAAAAGCGTTGCATTGTATCAATATTGTTCCGCGGTTAGTCTCTAATTTGACCACGGGATTCAGACCATATTTTGTCATTTTGGATAAACTGCGATACAGGCAGGGGTCCGCCGCGGGAAGCGGTTCGGCAATATTCTCAGCATAGGAATTGACCAGAATTCGGTAAGATTCGTCTTGAATCTGATGGTATTGAGAATTGAGAAGCGGAAACAGATGAGCCGGCGCATCTGCCGGATGGATTTTTTCGATTGCCCGGATTATCATCAATTGCGACTCGAGATATTGAAAACTCCGGTATTTTTCCAAGCATCTGTATAACTGATGTTCTATATCTGGGATTTTATTCTGAGAGGAATATATATAATTTGCCGCCAGGAACATGTTTACAGGGTCGCCACTGTTCAGTCCGGAAATAATAAACCCGCATTGCTCGTCGCCGGAGATCATATTGTAATAAACCAGTGAATCGAGATGATTTAGAATGCCGGAATAGGCCGCCGTGGATACAGATTTTTTCCTGTGGTTTATATGAGGTAAAATGAGATCAAGGGCCTCCCGGGATGGAAGGCGCCCACCGATACCGGCTACTTTTTCAGTCAACAAATTTTCATTGGACAACGGGCGGCGTTGAATTTTCTGAAAAATTGAATCGGTGTGTGCGTAAACAATCCGGGTTGCCGCCCCCGCGACAGAACGAGATTTTGACGAGAAAAGATCCCCGACAATGTCCAAAATCTCGTTATTCCAAGTAATATTTGCTGGCGGATTTTGCAATGCCGCTGCAACAACATAGGGTTTTTGATCGTTCAGAAGCGACACCCAGAAACTATCTGCAATTGTCAAGAACGGTACGGCCATTGCCGCTTCATAACGGACGCGCCAGTCGGGATCAGAAATAAAACGAAGATACAAATCATTTTTATGCAAAAAAGACAGTTCTCTGAGTAGCCGGGCAACGGCAGAACGAATACTTGGGTCGGGACTATCCGAGGCGGAGAGTAAAATAGTTACGTGGGGAAGGAAGATCTCCGGTTGCCGAATTCGTAACAGGGCCACTGCGGCGGTTTGCCGCTCCGATCGATTGCCCGACATAAGTGCCCGGCAACATTCAGAGACCATTGATCGGGGCATGATACCACGGGAAAAGAAATGGACAGCGGTTTTATAAAGCGTGGTCTTTGATAAATTATTGTTGGTATGATCTTGAAGTAATTGGAGCTGCTCAATCGCTCCGGTCCGGCCCAGGGAGATGGCGATTTGTCGTACGACCCCATTGTCTGTTTCGGTCTGAAGCCGGGTGGTTAGTAATCGGGACGATTCACGGCACGGCAGAAGACCAAGAGCAAATGCGGCCCCGCTTCTGACCAGTGGCGAAGGATCAGTTAAAAAAGGTTCAACGGCGACCACAAGAGAGGCGTCCTGATTGTTTCCGATAGCCAGACAAAGCCGGAAACGATCTTTCGAATTGTCAAACGGTTTATTTACAGCCAGTAATTGGCGAATCTGCCGATTGTTCTGGTAGTCGAGGATCAACAATTCATTTTTGGAAAATATATCTCCCGAACAGGCGATAAAAAATTGAGCAATAAATATAAGTGTCGGTATGGTCAAAAAGGATTTGGTGAAAATAACTTATTCTCCCCCAAAAGAAGTCACATAAATTCCGGCGCCGAGACCGCAAAGAGGGACGGTTCCCGTATAATCGGAGCCGTCCTTACTGAAATATTCGGGCAGAAGGCCGTAATTATTAAACGCCTGGTAGCTCACCCAATTTTTAAGCGACGTTGCTTTTTTGAAATTTGTCATATATTGATTAAGGTCGGCGATAATCATATTGCCCACAACCCACTCGTCACCAATTCGTCGGCCTTCGGGCGGAAAGCGAACAAATCCGTTATTAAATTTCAGGTGCTTTTCAAAAGCGGCCAATGTTTCTTTGCTACTGATATCCTGGGGTGTAAAGACCCACAACAATCCTAATGCGGTCGCCGCATCAATATTTGTTTCGCTGCCCTCGAGGAATGATTTCACTGCGCCGGATTCGTTTATAAAATTCACTTCGATGGCATTCTGCAGAGCTACGGCGGCAAGCTCATACTCTTGAGCCCGGGATTCATCGTTGACCATTCGGGCGAGCCAGACAGCGGCGACCAACCCCCGGTATGCAGACGCCGATGAGTAAAAGTAATGTTTAGGAGCGCCCCCGTTGTAAAACCCATTATCAGCCCGGACCAGACCGCCCGCATCGATATTGTTGATAATTACATCGACGATTTCGGAGGATATTTTCGACCAGTAGTACTCCAGGAAACGGATGTCATCGGTGGTCTCGATATACTGTTTTAAATTCCCAAGCAATAGACCAAAGTTACCCAGCTGAACAATTGGGCCAAATTCACCGGTGTCGGTTGCCTCATCCCCGTTGCCGTGATAGTAATTGACAGAAACGGTGTAATTTTGACCTATACCGCGGTTTTCACCCGACCAGGTATAATGTTTCAGCGACCCGCTGTTGCCGTTCATGATAAATTGTAATGCCGCCAGCGCTTCTTCGAAATGTCCGGATTTTAGAAAAGCATCAATTGAAAAACTCATCCCAGGAACCGTTGCAACCGCCATTTGATCTGGCGGAAAGGTGTGCACAACCAAGCCGCGGGAAGGAAATTTCTCGCGAGATTGAGCCATTTTTAACAGAGCCAGCGATTGGAGATATACGGATCGCTCTGTATCGGAAAGATTTTGAGGAAGAATCGTGGTTTGCTGCCAGTTTTTCCACCAGCCGATTTCTTTTAACAGTGCGGAAAAACCCGGGTGTTCATTCTTGTATTTTCGAATAACATTGTATGATTTCGGATTGAGGGTTTTATCATAGTTACACACGACGAACAGCCATTTGCGATCATTTTCCTGAAAGGACCACTTGCCAACATTCATGCCCTGTACAAGATCGTCGATTTCAAAATTGAGCGCATAATCACCAATTGAATTGCCGCTTAAAACCGTAAAAAAGACCCAGAATGGGCTGTTCGATGTAAACGGGGAAAACGCATACTGATCAAGAACACAATCCTTATTCCGAAGCTTATGATGAATAATTCCTGTTCCATTTATATAGCCCGATGAAACCGTTTCCATTTCAGTTAAAGCAACTTCACGGCGGTTATTAAAGAGGATTGTGCGGGCCGAAGATGCAACAATGTTTGTGTGTTCTGAACCACTATATTGCATAAATATATGAGGTGTAAAGTTGGCGAAATTACGGTTTTTCACGTTGTACGTTGCCGCAGAAATTCCGTTGCTGAAAGGCAGCTTGTACCAGGACCTGTGGGCCTTATGCTCGGCGGCCTTGACGGTTCGTTGTGGTCCATATATCGATATAAGCACAGGTCCACTGATAATACCGCCCTTCCCGGATTTGTTGTCTATTTTAATGGCCAGCAAATTCTCCGAATGTGCCAGGATTGACGGAATTTTATAATAAGCGGTTTCCGATGAGTCAAAAATCGTCATGGTGTCTGCCAGCGCCACACCGTTTATAAAGGGGCGGGCGATAGTACCAATTTTTCCAAGGTGAAGGAAAAGAGTATCCTTTTCCAGATAGCTGCTGTTAAGGTGAAAAGGAACCCGATACCAGGCAATACCATCATAATTGACAAACCCTTGGCTTTCCCAGGACCCCGGAACGGTAATTGAATACCAGGCGGAATCGCTGAGTTCAATTTTGGCCCAGCTGGAATCGTCACCGATGTTGAACGTCCAGTCGCCATCCAGCGGAACATCAGTAAGGGCGATTGAAATCAGCAAAACGACCAGTGAACACAATTTAGTGGTTTTCATCGTCATAAAATTACATCAATTTTCTGAAAACTTCAAAAAAGTAATTCATTATTCTATACGATGGCCTTCCAGACGCAGAAGTTGTTTTTTCAAACCGAGACCCGCGCTAAAACCGGTTAAATTGCCGTCTTTGCCAACGACCCGATGACAGGGAATAAAAACCGGAACAGGATTATTGTGAAGTGCTCTCCCGACAGCCCTTGATGCCCCCGGTTTATTCATCCAGCGGGCAATGTCTCCGTATGTAATAATTTGTCCAAAGGGAATTAACCAGGTCCAGTACAGCACCTGTAACATAAAGGCTGTTCCAATAAGTGTTGTGTTAATCCGCGTTCGGTTGAACTGAACGCCGGTGCGAAGCCAGCTATCAATCTGGCTGGATATATTCGTTTGAAATTCAGATGATTCTAAATTGACATTAACGTTTGGATCCCGACGAATTATTTCCCGGAGATTCTGCAATGTGAACGATGCGGCCAGCACGACGGATTCGCCGATTGCAAAATGAAATGATATCACCGATTCTACAGAACAGACCTGTACTGTGCGGGGATAAAAGGCAGACAGATTAAATCCCGCCGATGACATTTTCTGCATTAATTTCTTACGACATTCGGGACACCCTTTCCAGTGTTTAAAATAAACAAGCTCGTTTTCCAGAGATAATGTTCCCGACACAATCCCTTGCAGGTGTTCAGGGTTCAGATGACTGTCGGAAAGAAGGTCGTAGCTGTTCATATCAGAAGATACAACAAGAAACGAAAAATCTGAACGGTTTTATTACCGGATTTCTTTTAAAACACTACTTTGCTGATTGCAATGTGTCGAAGGTTTCAATAGATTTAAGATGTGATTTTGGAAAAACAAAGCGCCGCTAATCTTTTATCTGTTTATGATCAGAAAATTTTGGACTTGGTCAAAGCCGGTGATTTCGAACAGGCCCGCTGGGTGGCGGAAGAATCCTATGAATATTCTAAAATCACATATGGCGATTCACACCTCGAAACAGCCAAAACACTGAATAATCTGGCCTGGGTTTACGATCTTCTTGGCGATTATGGGGCCGCGGAGATTTGTTACAAAAGAACCATTGAATTAAAAAAATCAATCTGCGGACATAAAAGCATTGAACTGATCCCAAGTCTAGAAAATTTAGCGTCATTGTATTTATTGAATGGGAAATACCAGCAATCCGGAAAACTGTTTGGGGAATTGATTGGTATCGTACGAAATCATCCCGAACCATGGTGTTTTCGCGAAGCCGTATATCTGACAAAGATGGCCGAAATAAATGTTAGACTTGGCAGAATAAACGAGGCCGAAGCCATTTATCACGGATGCGTTGCTTTCGTAGAGCGAACAATGCCCGTTGACCACCCCAATCTGGGCCGGGCCTTCGCCAATATTGCTGATTTTTACAAACAAGCAGGTAAGTTTCTGAGAGCCGAATTTTACTATAAAAGAGC
>Ga0180007_10004836_pt1 | contig 14060 bp, 15 predicted proteins | sample MM_PC_MetaG_FD_121122 | JGI IMG/M metagenome (GOLD analysis project Ga0180007, IMG submission 121122) | Groundwater microbial communities from the Aspo Hard Rock Laboratory (HRL) deep subsurface site, Sweden - MM_PC_MetaG | ecosystem: Environmental > Aquatic > Deep subsurface > Groundwater... | reverse complement strand
TAAATTGTCCATAATTTTTTATGCAGTAGGAAAAAGCTGTCATCCGCCATTATTCAATCCCAACCCCCATCGCTACGGCTGGCAGAAATATTCTATTGTACAATTCCATAGAATTGTCCTATGACACAATAACATCCCTACAAACTTGAGAATGTTGGTATGTCGGGTATAGTTATTTAACCCAATCCTCATCGCTTCGGCCGTAGCCATACAATAACATCCTTACAAACTTGAGAATGTAAGGATGTAGTGTATAAAATAAAAAAATGGAAGAAAAAATTAAAAAAGCAGATAATTTAATACGGCAGGGAAAATCATCGTTGGCAGTGAGTATTATAAAAGATGCCTTGAAAGAAGCGCCAGAACATCCTTATCTATACTATCTTTTAGGCATTGCCAGGATGAAATGCGTAAGGTTTTTTTTGGCAAAAAGAGCGCTTGAGAAAGCCGATCGGCTACTGCCTCATAATGCGGAAAATCTGAGAAGTTTAGGCTGGGTCAAAGTTATGTCGGGGCAATTGGAGGAGGGTAGAAAAGACTTGAGAGAAGCGATCAATTTGGGCTTAATAGATCCACTGCCATACATAGATTTGGCAATGAGCTATTTTCATCACTTCGACTTTAAAGAAGGAAATGAATGTTTGGCGCGCGCCCATTCCTTGGCACCCGAAGATCCATATGTGCTGAATAATGTTAAAATGGCAAAAGAAATGGAAAGGGATTTTTTAAAGTACTCCGAAAAAGAAAGACAAAAAATTAAAAAGGAAAAATTAAATCCCGAAGCGCAGAAGTTTTTTAGAGTGTCTGCGCTGCAGGATTATTATGCTGGAAAACCATTGACGCGGGACGAGGCAGAAGAAGTAAGGGAAGAGGCACGGCTTAGCGGAGCTTCTGCGGCGGTCGTAAACGAGAAGCAGGAAAGAAAAATTATCGCCTCAAAAAACAAAAGCGAGAATTCGCAAAGAAGAGAAATTTTAAAAAAATGTAAAGAAATAGAAAAAGAGCTTTCGCAAATGCTAAAAGAAATTAACAGCATTTTTGGCATTGAGCATATCAAAGACATTATTTATCATGAGAAAGATGACGATGATTTGATGAAAATTGTTTCTATTTTTGACAGAGGCGGCAGCACGGAAGAATTAGGTCAAATATTAGAAATTGTTAATGACGCCTGGAATTATTTTCCGCATAAAAGTTTGGGCGGGCTTTGCCCGATGGACAAAATATTGGAACATAGAGATGGACAGAAAAAATAAAATTTATAGAAGTCTGACTTTTACAGAGACGCCGTTATTTAATCCCAACCCCCATCGCTTCGGGCGGGATTTAAATAAAATTTAAAAATAAAAATATGTCAAAAAAAGATAAATTAGACGAAATTAAAGAGACATTAGATTCCGAAATAATCTTACCTCGCAGCTCTGCTGCGGTTGGGGATTCATTTATCTGAATATGAGTATGAGCTAGTGAGTTGACTTTAATTTTCGTGTAATAATTATGCTTAAACTAATTTTTGATATTGAAACTATAGGTGAAGATTTTGATGTTTTGGACGAAACGACCCAAGATGTCTTGACTAAGTGGATTAAAAAAGAATCTGAAAACGAAGATGATTATCAGTCGGCCTTAGAAGAACTAAAGGCTGGTCTGGGTTTTTCTGCCTTGACCGGAGAGATTGTGGCTATCGGTGTTTTGGATTATGAAAAAGAAAAAGGCGCAGTATATTTTCAGGCGCCGGGTGCCGCTTTTGCAGAAACCGAAGAGGATGGGATTAAATTTAAGCCCATGACCGAGAAGGAAATGCTGGAAAATTTTTGGAATGGTGCCAAAAATTATCAAGAGTTTATTAGCTTTAACGGGCGAACTTTTGATGTGCCTTTTTTAATGATCCGCTCGGCTATTTATGGTATTCGACCCAGTAAGGACTTAATGCGTGGCCGGTATTTATATCAGCAACTTGTCGATGCTAAGCATATTGATTTATTAGATCAACTTACTTTTTATGGTTCGGTCCGTAGAAAAGGAGGTTTGCACTTGTGGAGTCGTGCATTTGGGATTAAAAGTCCAAAGGCCGAAGGCATAACAGGGGATGATGTTAGCCGATTATTTAAAGAAAAGAAATTTTTGGATATTGCGAAATACAATGTCGGAGATCTTATGGCGACAAAGCAACTTTATGAATATTGGGACAGATGTTTAAGATTTTAAATAATGAATCAAGATTTATTGCAAAAATTGAAAAAATGGAGGACAGAGATGGCGCAAAAAGAGGATGTGGCAGTTTTTCGTGTTTTTTCAAATAAGGTTTTAGAAGCAATCGCGGCGATGAAGCCTAAAAGAAAAGAAGAGTTGTTGGCTATAAAAGGTATCAAGGAAAGAAAATTCGAAAAATACGGTGTTGATATATTGGCGTTGGTTAATGGGGATTCTGCGGTAGAGGTCATTGCAGAGGATAAAAATGGTGCAAAATTATATACCGTTAGTAGTTTCCTTGGTCTAGTCAATAATAGCTTAAGTGTGCTTCAGGCGCGTGTTCAAGGGGAGGTCAGCAGCTTAGATATCAGAGGAAGTTATCTATTTTTTAAATTAAAAGATAAAGACGACGGAAGTGCATTAGGTTGCTTTATGTGGAATAGCGATTATGAGCTATATGGTATAGTACTGGAAGTCGGGATGGAAATTATTGTTGACGGTTTCCCCTTAGTATATAAACCATCGGGACAATTATCCATGCAGGTTTCTGCCATAGAACTTGTCGGCGAGGGGGCCCTTAAAAAGGCCTACGAAGAATTAAAAAAGAAATTGGAGAAGGAGGGTTTGTTTGCAATTGAGCGCAAAAAAACCATTCCCGAGCTTCCGCAAAAGATCGGCTTAATCACGTCAGAAACAGGCGCCGTTATTCATGATTTTTTGAATAATCTTGGCAAATTTGGCTATCATACTAAATTCATGGATTCTAGAGTTGAAGGCCAGGCCGCAGTACCCGATTTAATAGCCGCAATTGATTATTTTAGTGGAGAGGATATTGATGTTTTAGTGATAATCAGAGGAGGCGGCAGCCTTGAAAGCTTACAGGCATTTAACAATGAAACATTGGTACGAAAAATTGCAGAATGTCAGGCGCCGGTTATTTGCGGAATCGGGCATGACAAAGACGTACCACTTGCTTCATTGGTTGCCGATTTGGCAGTTTCAACGCCAACAGCCGCAGCCAATTTTCTAAATAAAACATGGGAAGTAGCAGTTAGAGAAATCGCAGTTTTAGAAAAAGATATTTTGTATAAATATCAAGGAGTGCTGAAAGATAAAAAATATCAAATTGAAGAAATGGCCAATGAATTAAGAAAATATTTTGGCAAAATTTTTCAAGAATTTGAAGACTTTAGATCCCGCCTTAGAAATGCCTTAGCCAAAATTAATTTTGTGATAAAGAATATAGCAAAAACTTTAGATATTTCGTTATATACTCTTTTTAGGGGTTTCAATTCTATTATTAAAAATACAGCAATAATTTTAGATGATTCGCTTACTTCTCTTTTTGGAAATTTTGAAAATAATCTGGAAGATAAAATTGATTTTTTAGATGACGCCGAGAAGAAATTAATGATTTTTAATCCATTAAGACAACTTAAACTTGGTTATAGTATCGTTTTGTCGGGTGGAAAAGTAATTAAAAGCGTCAAGCAAGTCAGCGCCGGCGATTCGGTTAATATCCAGGTTTCAGATGGGAAAATAGATTCTACAATTGATAAAATTAATCTTTAATATTAAAAAACCATGCCAAAAAATTCACTCAAGGATTCATTAAAAAAGTTAAGAGAAATTATAGACTGGTTTGATGCCCAGGAAGAGGTTGACGTTGAGGCCGGTCTTGGAAAAGTCAAAGAGGGTGTAACGCTGATAAAAGAAAGTAGGGCTGAATTAAAAAAACTGGAAAATGAATTTGAAAAAGTGAAACAGGAATTGGGAGAAGAGCCAGAAGAGATAGAAGATTAAGAACTGGCGAATCTAAAAGTTATACCGTTTTAGAATTTTTGAGGTTTAAATTTCTGTTTGTCGGCTGGCGCAAAGCATTAAATTGCCCGTAATTTTTTATGGAGGAGAAAAAGCTGTCATCCGCCATTATTCAATCCCAACCCTCCCATCGCTTCCCCAGTTAGATATAAACTCATCTAACAGGACAGGCGGCCGGCTAAAGCATTGTATTGTACAATTCCATAGAATTGTCCCATACAACAACATTCTCATATTCTTGACACCAGTAGGTTCACTACGGGGCAAGGGAATGTGAGAATGAAAATTTATGTTAATTTTTGTTGACGATTCTGGCGATCCGGGGTTCAAAATAGATAAGGGTTCAACGAAAAATTTTGTTATTTCACTTTTGATTTTTGATGATAATTTAGAAGCAGAAAAGACGGCCGTAGCCATAAAGGAATTACGGCGTAAATTTGGTTTTCCGGACAATATGGAATTTAAATTTCATAATTCACGGAATAAAGTTAAAGAAGAATTTTTTCGAACAATTAATAAATTTAAGTTTAGAGTTAGGAGCCTTGTCGTTGACAAAAACAAGGTCAGGAGCGATGAGCTAAAAAATAATAAAGAATCTTTTTACGGCTACTTTATTAAAACTGTCCTCAAATACAGTCATACAATTCTTGAAGCCTGTATAAAAATAGATGGTAGCGGAGACAGGGTATTCAGAAAAAGTTTTTTGACTTATCTTAGGAGGGAATTAAATTCTAGACAGAAAAAGATTATAAGAAATTGTAAAATGGTAGATTCCAAAGGTAACGTTTTAATCCAGATGGCTGACATGATCGCCGGAAGCGTAAGGATAAGCTATGATGATAACAGAAAAGACGCGAAAATTTACAAAAATATTATCAAAAAACATATTGAGGACGAGTGGCTTTTTAAATAACAAAAAACAGCCCCAAAGGGGCTATTTCCAACCACGCTCCTATGCTGGTTGTCCCAGCCACGCCGCCGTCCGGCGACAGTTCAGAGTACAGGTTTTTGTACCTTTAATATAGCATAGGCGGTGGCCTGCGTCAAGATTTGTCAATTTTTTTATCCACAGGCGTTAAATAGTCCAAAATTAGTAAAATTATTTGTGAAATTGCGGAAGTTAGACTTCAACGGACCAAAGACTAAATAAATCATTCCAATATTCTGCAGAATGTTGGAATGTTGTTTGTATTATTAAAACGCGGGAATTGTGCAGACATTGTTTTTGAGAGAGGAAAATGGTAAAGTAAAACAAATTATTTTTTTATGCTTCACTTAATCTATATTGCAATTATAATTGTCCTGGGGGTTTGGATTGCGTCTTTGATGAATAAAATTAAAAAGCTGGAAAGGAATGCTAAGCCGGCGGCAGAGGAGAGGAAGGATATTGAAGAAGTCGGTCGGGCTTTGGCCGAACACAATAAAGCGGTTCAGGAAAAAATAGGCGAGTCAAAAAACCGGATAATAATCCTGTTGCAAGAGAAGGGCAGAGTTACTAACGATGACGTACAAAAAGAGCTTGAGGTGTCTGACGCGACTGCCACGAGGTATTTAGATGATTTGGAAAAAGACGGAAAAATCATTCAGCAAGGCTCCCAAAAAGGCACTTTTTACGTATTAAAATGATTCTGATTTGCCGTAAATTTCCAGAGCCATACGGCTCACTCCGCTTTGAGCCAAACGATTATTCTTGTGTTTTTAAAAATACGGGGATAAATAAAATCCCTCCCAACCTCCCTTTAAAAAGGGAGGAGAAAAACTAAAATGCAAAAGAGAGCCAGAATTAATGTTTTTGGCGATGTTCAGGGGGTATTTTTTCGCGCCGATGCCAAAGCGAGGGCCCAAGAATTAGGTTTGACAGGCTGGGTGAAAAATGAGCCAGACAGAACAGTCAGAATTTTAGCCGAAGGCGCAGAGGATCAAATAAAAGAATTTATTGATTGGTGCAAAAACAGTCCGGGATTTGCCAAAACGGATAAAGTTGAGGTAAAATGGGAAGAGGTAAAGGGAGAGTTTAATAGTTTTGATATAAGAGAAGAGATAATTAAAATAATTTCTTAATTTCCTAATGTCCTAATTTCAAAGGTGTTTTTATAAATTAATAAATTGAGAAATTAGGAAATTAATATTTTAATAATCGAATTTTTTTAATCCTTATGAAAGTTATACTTTTGCAAGACGTGGATAATTTGGGCAAAAAATATGAGGTTAAAGAAGTGGCTGACGGTTATGCCAGGAATTTTTTATTTGCCAAAGAGTTGGCCAAGCCCGCAACCGAAGAGGCCCTTAAACAATTGGAGTCAGAGAGAGCTCTTTTGGCCCAAAAAGCCGAGGCTGATCTGAAAGTCGAAGAACAGGTAGTCGGCCAGCTTGACGGGCAAGAGATAGAAATTGTCACCAAAGCGGACGATGGCGGAAAGCTTTATGGTTCAATTACTGCGGCTAAAATCGCCAAGGTTTTAAAGGATAAGGGGTTTGATATAAAACGGAATCAGATTAAACTTATTCAGCCGATAAAGGAGATTGGCGAATATGATGATATTATTGTTGAATCTTCGCACGGCTTGGAAGCAAAAATAAAAGTAATAGTAAGCAAAGAATTGGGCGAAAAAATGGCTGAGGAGGCAGATGAGGTATTATAAAAAAAGCTTCACGAATTAGGAATTAGGAATTTTATTTATAATTCAAGATTCTTGATTCGCGTTTCCATTATCGTGGCCAAATACATTTTCGTTGCAGGAGGGGTCATGTCTGGGGTTGGTAAAGGGGTTGCCACTGCTTCCATCGGAAAAATTATTCAAGCCCGCGGATTTAATGTCACGGCCATCAAAATCGATCCTTATGTTAATGTGGACGCGGGCACCATGAACCCCACCGAACACGGTGAGGTTTTTGTTTTGGACGAGGGGACCGAGTGCGACCAAGACATGGGTAATTACGAGCGTTTTTTGAATCTTGATTTGCCGGCGATAAATTATATGACTACCGGCAGTATTTATGAGACAGTGATTCATCGCGAACGCAATATGGGCTATGAAGGAAAGTGCGTCGAAGTCGTGCCCCACATTCCTTTGGAGGTGATAGAGCGCATTGAAAAAGCACTGAAAAAAGCCAAAGCAGATTTTATTACCATAGAAATTGGCGGAACAGTGGGGGAGTATCAAAACGTCTTATTTTTAGAGGCAGCCAGAATGCTTAAGTTAAAAAAACCAAAAGATGTACTTTTTGTTCTGGTAAGTTATTTACCTATTCCCAGCAAAATCGGCGAAATGAAAACCAAGCCCACGCAGTACGCGGTACGCACGCTCAATTCCGCGGGCATTCAACCCGATATCATTGTTGCTCGCTCGGCCGTGCCGCTTGATAAAAAACGTAAAGAAAAAATTGCGCTAAATTGCAATATACAAGAGCGTGATGTGATTTCCGCCCCCGACATTGAAAGCATTTATGAGGTGCCAATTAATTTTGAGAAAGATAAATTGAGCGATTTAATTTTGGAAAAATTAGAGATTAAAGCTAAGAAGTCCGACCTGAAAGAATGGAATAATTTGGTGCGAACCGTCCGGACGGCAAAAAAAACAGTCAAAATCGGCATTGTCGGTAAATATTTTGGAACCGGTGATTTCGTTTTGTCCGATGCATATATTTCGGTGATTGAGGCGATTAAACATGCCAGCTTTTTTTATAAGGTCAGGCCGATTATAGACTGGATTAATGCCGAGCAATTTGAAAAAGATACGCGGACAGTAAATAAACTGCGACAGTACGACGGCATAATAGTGCCGGGTGGTTTTGGCTCGCGCGGCGTTGAAGGAAAAATCAAAGCGATAGAATTTTGCCGTAAAAATAAAATCCCGTATCTGGGATTGTGCTACGGCATGCAGCTGATGGTGATAGAATTTGCGCGGCATGTTTGCGGTTTAAAAGACGCCCATACCACTGAAATAAATCGCGATACAAAAAATCCGGTAGTTGATATTATGCCCGAACAAAAAAAGAATCTGGAAGATAAAAATTACGGTGCTACGATGCGTTTGGGCGCATATCCAGCGGCGCTGACCATGCGGACGCAGGCCTTCGGCGCTTATAAAAAGCATTTGATTTCGGAACGCCACCGTCATCGCTGGGAAGTGAATCCAGAATATATTGAATTATTGGAAAAAAACGGTTTGGTGTTTTCGGGCAAATCGCCCGAGGGCCGCTTGATGGAAATTGCCGAATTGTCGGTGAAAGAGCACCCGTTTTTTGTGGGCACGCAGTTTCATCCAGAATTCAAATCCCGGCCGCTAAATCCGCATCCGTTGTTTAGGGAATTTGTAAGAGCAACTTTAAAATAAAGAACCCCCTCTTAATGTTAAAGAGGGGGAAAGGGGAGATTTCGTTGACTCTTAAGGGACAATAAAGGGAAGATGGAGGAATCACCGGGAAAACCCTCCTTCTTGAAATTATTTTATAGGAACTACATTAACAACTTTTGTTAATCGTCTTGCCCCATCAAATTTCGTCATTTTTTTACTGGCGAATTGGACGATGCCCTTAGCGATGGAGTAGAGCGTATCATCTGAGCCCCGTTTGACATTTTTTCCCGGGAAGAATTTCGTGCCGCGCTGGCGGACGATAATACTACCGGGCTTAGCGGGTTGTCCGGCGAATAATTTTACGCCTAAATATTTTGGTTGTGAGTCTCGGCCGAGCCTAGAGGAACCAGTCGCTTTAGTATGCGCCATAAAACAAATTAAAAGTTTAAAGTTTAAAGTGAAAAGTTAGTCAATGAATGATTTATTTAGTATAGCAAAATAAAAAATAAATGTCAATTTTAAGTTTAAACAAAGCGGGGGAGTGGATTAAGAAAAATCAGGCTGATATTGCCCTGGGAATCGGCTTTGTTTTGGTGGCCCTAATCGCTTTTGGCGCCGGACGATTGAGCGCTCCGCAAATTGTCAGAAATCCGGTTGTGATTGAAGAGCCGGGCGCGTCAGAAAGGCTTAATTTATATGGCAACGTTTCACAGCCTGCTGCAGGCGCGATAGGGGAGCAAAGCGCCAAACAGACTATCGAAAAAGGACTTTTTGTCGCCAGCAAAAGCGGTAAAAAATACCACTGGCCCTGGTGTTCTTATGCCAAAAACATAAAGCCGGAAAATCAAATCGGGTTTAATTCCGAAGCGCAGGCGCAAGCTGCGGGTTATTCCCCTTGCACCTGTATCGTCAATCAAGCGCCGGCGGGATATAAACCATAAACCCCCACACCACGGACTTGTGTCTATATTGGGCTTACGCCCATGGCGTTCTGGTGTGGGGGCAAATAATTTATTTCTAATGAAAAATAATTAAAAAGGGTATGTCCTTGCGGGGATACCCTTTTTTACTTATAGAATTGTGCGCTAAAAAAACTGACGCACTCGGTTATTTTTGCTTTGATACTAGTTTTCCCGTCGCCCAGTTGGCAAAAAAGAGCAAAAACATCAAAGCTGTTAACAGACAGAACGATATTAGTGAAAAGCCGGCCTTCATATAATAGCCGATGACGCCGGCTATCAGTAAAGGCGAAAAAAGAAAAATTAATTCGGATAACCAATGAAAAATTTGTCTGACACTGGTTCGTTCCGGCGGCCAGAAAACAATCGCGAAAAGCATCCAAAGAATCGATTTCATATTTTAACCCTCCTTATTTAAAAAGAACTATTTTTATTTTTTCTTTTTTAGTGAAATGGTTTTATATTCTTTATCTAATTTTCTAGCCGATTCAATTTTACCGCGCAGGTCGCGTGGCAGTTCTTTGATAATTTTTTTCAGTTTTGCGTCATCAATTTTTAAAATATTCTGCCAGCGGCCCAGCGGCTCCAGAATTTGCCGAAGCGAGTCGGCGTCGTATTTGAATCTTTGAATTAACGAACGGGTAATATAGCCGTCGTCGCCAAACAGGCTTTCCAAGCCCTGCTGGTCCATAAATTTAACCAGTGTGTTCTTTATTTCGTTTAATTTTTTATCTCGTTCCTCGGACTCTTTTTTTATATTGGCATAATCATTTATCAGCGCTTTTATGTCTTGGTCGTTGAAAAATAATTTTTCTTCAACGAATTTATGTTTGAAAAACGGGCAATTTCTTTGGAACTCGCACCAGTCGCAAAGCGCGTTGGGACGGGGGTCAAATTTGCCGGCTTTATGCGTTTGTTCTATTTGTTCAATGTCGCGGATAATATTTTCTTTGGTGGCTTCCAGATTTTCAACATTGCGCAGGCTGGAAAGTTTTTCGCCGTGCTTCAGGTAATAAAGGCTGACCTTAACCGGCCTTTTTTCATTAACTATTGATGGCCAGCGATTGGCCATGCCCAGGTGATAGACCGAAAGTTGCAGGTCTTTATCAACTGTTTCCTGAGAAGGCATTTTTTTGGTGGTTTTGTAGTCAATCACCTCAAACAAATTTTCCGGTGTTTTGTCTATGCGGTCAATTTTGCCGGTAACCAGATGCAAGTCATCGCCGATTTTAATCGGCGCTTCAAAGGAAGTTTCCAGCGCCACCACGTTGAATTGCGCCGGATAATTTTTGGCGTAGTAGTCTTTAAGAATTTTGATTCCTTGAGCGAAAGCTAGAACCGCCAGCTGTTCGTCTTGATAAACCGAGCCGTCCCAATTATCGGCAAAAAATTTAAGCAGTTCTTCCTCGGTCGGCACAACAAGCCCGGGTTCGTGCAATACTTTTAGGGCCTTGTGAATTAATGTGCCAAAAAGCGCCTCTTTGGACTTAGGCGTTTTTATTCTCTCAACATATTGGAATTTGAATTTTAGCGGGCACTGTTTAAAGGTTTCCAGCGCCGAGTAAGAAAGCCTCATCAGTAATAAATTAACATCTTACGGCCAAGCAGTCAAAACATTTCAGTTGCTTTATAATTTGATATTTGTTATATTAACATCAGTATTTTAAAAAGAGAGGAGGGGATCAAAATGGCGAGGAAAAAAGAAGGAGGGTTTGCTTTAGAAAAATTGGAAAGTTTGATAGCGGTATCAATTATTGATGAATATAAAAAAATACAGGGCGAAATTGAGGATTGTAAAAAAAAGATGGCTGTCAACGGACGATCAAAAGCTGAAATATCTTTTTCTTCGCTGTTAGTAAAAATAGCTCAAATAAAAAATGAGGATACATCCGAGCTGCTAAAAAAGATTAATAGCTCTAATTTTAGAGCAAACCAGGAAGAAGAATCTGAAAAGCAAGAGCCGTCCGAATCATAACAGGGGAGAGGGGTAACTAACATTCCTCTCTCTTTTTTTATTCGTCTAAAAATATTTGCAAAAAATATTTTTATAAATTATTTTAAAAACATTTTTACAAAATAAAAAAGTTATCTATCAAGGTTTGAGGGGAGACCTGTGGATAACTTTTTAGGGGTGTTGATAATTAAGGGGAAAAGTGGATATGGTACGTCGCACAAGATTCCTTTTGCGACATTGCGTATTTAAATAAGAGGCCCCGTATTTTACAGGGCTCTCGCCTACCTTATTTTAAAAAATTAATAAGTGCTCGGTTTAAATAAATATAATTTTAGTTTTTCTTTCACAAAATTTACAATTGATTGAGAAGTTTCTTTTATTTTATTTACGACTATCCGGACCCCGCTCTTTACAGTGTTGACTATGCCTTTTTTGGCGCCTTCAACCTGTTTGCTGGCTTGCCGGCTGATTTCGTCTTTTACGGCCTGTTGGGCGGCATCAGATGCCTTGGTAGCGCCCTCCTGCAGCTGATTTTGGGTTTGTTCCATCCAGCTCTGGACAGTATCTTTGACCGAATCGCCTTTCAATAGCGAATCCAGCGGCGTTTGCGGCATTGGGACTGAATTTGGGCTTCCGGACGGGTCTTGACTGCTGTCTGTCGCCAAAGCCGCCTTATAAGCGAAATTAGGGGCTAATAGGGCTAAAATAAAGGCTAAAAGTAGGATAAATACAAAGCTTTTGGGCATATATTTGGGCTCATATCTAAAAGATCTTAATTTCTATATATTACGTCGCACAATATAGATTCTACAACCCCGCTCAGCGAGGGTCGTAGAATCTGGTGAAATTGTGCAACATGTCTTTTAGAAATATCGCACAATTTCACTTCGATAAGCTCAACTCTATAAATAGTTCATCGGATTAACCGAGCCGCCGACGGGCAGCGGGCCGTAGGATTTTTGCTGGATTTCAAATGTGTCGGTAGCATAAACTGAAAAATGCAGATGCGAGCCGGTTGAATATCCGGTAGAGCCAGAATAACCAATAACACCGCCGATTTTTACATGCTGGCCGACGCTTACCGATTGAGCAGTTAAGTGGCCATAAAGGACAGTTAAGCCATTATTAAGATTAATTGTTATCCATTTGCCGTAAGCATATTTTCCTAAATTTCCAACGCCAGAAATTGTGCCGTCAAGCACGGCGTAAACCGGATCGCCGGTGCCGGTATCAATATCCACGCCGTTATGGAAACCACCTTTTTTGCCGTTGGCGGTGCAGGCGGGATATGATTTTATGGCAAAAGAAGTTAAAATGCAGCCAAAACTTTGGGTAATGGTTTGACCGGTAACCGGCCAGGCAAGAAGTCCTTTGCGCGCGGTGGGAAGCGAGTTGGGATTAATTTCCAGTCGTAATTTTTCTTCAATTTTATAGATCTCGTTTTCAATTTGATCGCGTTTTTTCTGCAGATCGCTGAGCATGGCTTGGTATTGTTTTTCCTGATTTTTGGTCGCGACCAGCAGGTCTGCTTTTTGGTCTTTTTGGTCATCCAACGCCAAGCTTTTGCCGTTGAGCTGACCTTGCAGGTCTTGCAGCTGATTTTTTTGATTTTCGTAATCGCCTTTTTGGGTTTCCAGCTGCGCTTTTAAATTTTTGACTTCCAGAAGTTTCGCCTGGACATTGGTTTGCAAATCCTCAATATATTGTACCTGATTCAGAAAGTCGGAAAAATTATTATTTTTCAATACGAGCGAAAAAGGATTTTCCTGGTCATATTCGTCAATAGTGCGCAGGATCTGGCCTAAGCTTGTTTTCTGGTTTTCCAGCGCTATGCTCTGGGTTTGAATATCGGAAGTCAGCCCTCGGATTTTCAGGTTGGCTTCGGATATTTTTGTTTGGTTGAGCCTGACTTCGGCCTCCAGCTTTTTTATCTGGGTTTCCATTTTGCTGATTTGCTGTTTCAGCGTGGTTCCTTGGCTCTGGCTGTTTTTAATCATTGTCTGGTAATTGGCAATCTGTTTTTCCAGCTCTTGGATTTGGGCTTGCTTTTGGTCTATTTCGGCCTGTAAATCATCGGCTAAAGTAGCCAGCGCGATGGCAGGGTGTATTATTAAAAAGGCGGCAATAATAGCGGAAAGCAGAAAGCGGATCATTATGTGAAATACTATAGTAAGTTTATTGCTTTATTAATTCTGGCTAAAGTTTCTTTTTTACCTAAAATTTCAATAATCTCAAACGGCGGCGGAGAATTTTGCTGGCCGGATAGAGCCGCGCGCAAAGGCCAGAGCAACTCTCCCCTATTTTTCATAATTTCGGCTTCGGAGAGCAGAATGGATTTTAAATTTTCAACGGTGAATTCTTCGTCGGGAATTTCAGAAATTATTTTTTTGGAAGTTGTCAGTGATTTTTTGATTTGTTTGTCCGCCATCTCTTTCCATTTCAATAATTCTTTTGTGTATGCGGGCGGTTCAAAAAAGAATTTAATGCCCTCCCCTATTTCGCCAAGCGTGTTGGCGCGTTCCTTTTCCAGATTAAGCATTTTTATGATTTGTTCGCCGCCAAAGCCAGTTTTATTTTCCGGTAAATATAGCTGGCATTTTTCCAGTAGTTGTTGTTCTGGCATCTGCCGGATATAATACTGATTATACCAATTTAATTTTTCAATATTAAATATCGCGCCGGCTTTGTGGACTTTTTTAAGCTGGAAATCTTTGAGCAGCTCTTCTATTGAATAAATTTCTTTTTCGCGCCCCGCCTTCGTCCCTCTTTGCGGGACTTCGGCGGGCAAGCCAGGATTCCAGCCCAAAAACGCCAAATAGTTAATCATTGCTTCTG
>Ga0180007_10004835_pt1 | contig 14061 bp, 15 predicted proteins | sample MM_PC_MetaG_FD_121122 | JGI IMG/M metagenome (GOLD analysis project Ga0180007, IMG submission 121122) | Groundwater microbial communities from the Aspo Hard Rock Laboratory (HRL) deep subsurface site, Sweden - MM_PC_MetaG | ecosystem: Environmental > Aquatic > Deep subsurface > Groundwater... | reverse complement strand
TGAATTGTCAAAGCATAGATAATTACGTTACGATACTATCATCACCATTTCAATTCAAGGAGGAACAAAATGGGAAAATGGCCTCTGGTTGCAGTATGTGGGAAGTTTCAACCGTTTCATTTGGATCACTATAAATATGTGACTGCTGCTTTTGATGTCGGCGAACACGTTATTGTCGGAATCACCAATCCTGACCCAACTCATACAAAGTTTGAGGAGGCAGATCCGAGACGAAGTACTGAAGAGGCCAATCCTTTTACTTATTATGAAAGGTATTTAATGGTATTGAGAAGTTTAGTGGATGGCAGGTACGACCGTTCTCGTTTTGATATTGTTCCTTTTCCTCTGAATATTCCGGAAAGTTGGTTTTATTACATTCCGAAAAATGCCGTCTTCCTTATCACTCTTTACGATGATGATAAATGGCTTGAGGTTAGAAGAAAAAAGATGAACGATCTTGGCATTCATACAGAAGTGCTATGGTCTAAACCACAAAAGGAATTTGTTGGCGTAAATGTGCGTAAATTAATTCGCGATAACCAAAATTGGGAGGAGCATGTTCCATCTGGTACAAGAAGTGTAATCATGGAGTTTGATTTGGCAAAGAGATTGAGAGGATAACCTTTGTCCAGTCAGAGAATGCAACAGGAATACCGCTGCCATCAGCAGCTTTGGGGCCTTGTAAAAAGGTATTGGGAACCGAATTCTGTCTTTGGCCATGGGATGGATCATGCCTGTCGAGCCTATAGATTAGGTAAGAGAATAAGTGATCAAGAAAACGGGGATTTTTTAATTATCGGAGCAGCGTGCTATTTGATGGACTCTGGCCTTAACGTTGAACAGGGCAGGCAAGATCATAAAGAGCGGAGTAAAAGTATTGCGAGAGATCTACTTCCTATCGTGCCAGAACTGCAACCTTACCAAGAGGCAATAATTACATGTGTCTCATACCACGATGCCGATGATCAATTCCCAGAAAAAATCCCGATAGAAGCGAAAATAGTGCGAGATTGTGATACGCTTGATAGGATGGGATCTACAGGAATTAGGATGACACTAAAATATGGGGAATGGATTAAGCGTCAATTATATGACGTCGACGATCCAACATGCCTTTCTGGCATAGCAGAATTAGATACCTACACAATGGATTATATTAGGCATTTATTTACGCTGCGCAACTGGTTGTCTACCGAATCCGCATTAACTATTAGTAACCATAAGTTACATGAATTGGAGTGTTTTATGCATTCTTTTTTGTCTCTTTTAGAAATTGAAATTCCAGACTACACAAGTACATTGCTTTTAGTTAAGTCTCTAGAAAATCAAATTGGGAACCCTTATGGCGACATATCCGAATAATGAACCGGTTATTTCTGTTTACGGCGCGCCAAATCCCGCTTTTATTTCAGAATGGGGGAATTTTGGGTCGTTAAACCGAAACGGCGTATCAATTGTTCCAGGAATACTCATTAAATTTAAAGATATTCCTGTTATTTCTTCAGCCAACTCAATGGATTGGTTTACAAACAATCCATTAGTATCTGAATTCCTTCAAGATTGCGGTAAAAACAGTTCTGTTTCGATACTATGGAATTCTTCACCAGTCCTAGCCGGAATTCCTAGAAGATACGATTGTGCTTATCTAGATTTGGATGACAACTCTATTATTAATCAACCAAATCTACAACAGTTTATTGAGTCGATAAAACTATTTACAGAACAATTATATGGCAATTTGCCGCAATCGTTTATTGAGTCTGAGATAATACAGCTAGAAAAGCAGCGAGTTCCGAGATATTGGAACTTAGACATAAATGGATTACTCCTATTAGCTAAGCGGATTCTGTTGAACTTTGAATCGGAATTCAATAGACCGTATCCAACACTAATTCAACAAATCGAACTGGTAATTCAAAAATTATTGGATGAATGGAATAACTCTCCTGCTGAAAAGGAATTATTATCATTACTAATCAAACGACAATATAGAAGCGCCAACCCCGGACTCGTCGCTAGCGGTATAGTTTTTCCTGATAGACTGGTTGAGCTATCAAATGATTATATAGATCGATTCGCTCTTGACGGAGATCTTGATGATTTTTTCTCTGGCGCGATTTCAACTGTTCCTTTCGACGAGATACCAAATTTGAATGACGATGTAAAACGCGCTTTTTCCAAAGTCAAGGATTGGGTAAATGACCTCCAGAGCATAAGTCAAGCCAGTGTAATCATCGATAGATGTAATGGCCTGCTTGTAGACGAGATAAAGGAGAAAGAACTCCCAACGGATTTAAAGTTGCGACTTGTAGAAGCAAGTATTAAGTCAGGAAAAAAAGATTTCATAAACTCTTTCCTTTCAATACGCCCTGAAGACTTGAGTCGTATATTAATCCCCAGACTTTCGATTGAGCAATCGAGAAATCTCCTTTATGTAGGTTCAGGAGTACCAGCATCACCAGGAATATGCAGTGGTTTTTTATGCACTGATGTTCGGAAGATAAACAGCATGATTGCTGCTGGCGCGCCCATCGTTCTCGCAGCAAATTCACCAGGGCCAGAAATTGTCAAGTCAGCACAAAGAGCAAATGGCTTGTTGTTTGCTACGGGTGGTGCAACATCACATATTGCAGTAATAGCTCGAGGAGAGAACAAGCCCTGTGTCTCAGGGGTAAGCGCTTTATATATAAGTGCTGAAAGAGGGCTACTTTCAATAGGCGAGAACTCAATCAAGGAGGGAGGTTGGATCACTATCGATGGTTCTTCTGGAAAGGTATATTTTGGGAAAGTTGAAAAGAGCACATTGATTTTGCCGGAGATGAAAACCATAAATTCGGTTTTAGATTATTGTGATGACAATGCAAATATTCAAGTTTATGCAAATGCAGATACAGCGACTGAGGCTGAAAATGCTTTTTCATACGGAGCCAAAGGAATAGGCCTTTGTCGTATTGAACATCTTCTTGCAAGGCCAGCATCACTGGAAAATTTGCAACGGGTGATGCTGTTATCTTGGTTACTAAAGCCTTATTTAGAAAAGATACTCATCGCTACAAGAGATGCTGCTACCTGGTCTTCGAGTAAAGGAGCATTAACCACCCTTAAAGAGTTGGAGCAGGCGATGTCAAACTTGGATATTTACAAGCGCTATAAAAACGAATTAAATAAAGTCGAAGATATTTTGATTCGAGAATTTTCCGATTTAATAAACATATCTAAAGGCCGTACTGTCACTATACGATTAATAGACCCCCCCCTTGCAGAGTTTTTGAATAAAGAAATAATTGATCAACTTCACTCAGATAATATTATCAATGATGATCAAAAAGCAGATTTGATGAGGTTTATTGACAGGAAAGACTCGATGATAGGTTTACGGGGAATAAGATTGTGCAATATAGCTCCTGAATTTACGAACGCCCAAATTAAATCCATTTTGCTTGCTTGTAAGCGCTCGAAGAGTGACGTAAAACCGAACGTAGATATATTGGTTCCTTTTGTAATCGATGCGTTTGAGATGGCAAATATAAGAAGCTTGGTAGCAGATTGCTCGCGCGAATTGGGCGTGAACGCAAATTGTCGTGTAGGAGCAATGGTAGAAACGCCAAGATCAGTAATGGTCATTAAAGAGATTGTGAAATATTCCGATTTTCTATCATTTGGTACAAATGATTTGACTCAATTTACTTGGGCTGCGTCTAGAGATTATGCAGAAGGAGATTTCTTACAACATATAAGTTATACCGAGATGGGGCTGGACCCATTTGTTATTTTGGATCAAAAAGGGGTGGGAGGCCTGCTTGATCTTGCAGTACATGGGGCAAGGTCAGTATCACCCGCGATTACAATCGGAGTGTGCGGTGAACACGCCAGCGAGACACGAAATTTGTCTTTTTTTGAAGGGCTGGGTATAAATTACCTGAGTTGTACAATTCCTCATATTCGATCTGTTAGGTTAGCTTGTGGCCAAAGGGCAATTCAAAGAGCTAATCTTTTGGGCCATAAGGAGGAAATTTAATGCCACAAAGCTTGAGAGAACAAATATCTCATATGCACCTAATAGGTCATTCATTGGATTATCAACAGGAAAGCATTTTTTCAGCCGAAGAAATCCGTCATGAGCCGATAAAGTGGTTGAAATATCTAGTTTTGGATAGAACGGGTGTGGAGTCAATAATAAAAATATCGTCTCAAATTCATCGTTTTACACTTGGTCATCTTGATGATGCTATTATCTATGCTCGAAAGATCTATGCCCAATCCGCACACAAAAATGCGAAGATGACTGTGGTAAAAGTAGTTCCTTGGAATCGCGGAGCGCAACTCAAGAATTTCCGTATTTTTAGTATTGATGATATTGATCCTACATTCAAGAAAATACGAGAGGAATTCGGCGAATGGGATCACGAATTGTGGCTCTGTGAATCATCTGTGCTAGATTCTGGTTTCAATCTAGGAGGCCGTTTAACTTTTCCTCAATTAGGTCAGCCTCAATATATAGAGCTAATATGGTATGCAAGTCCTCGTCTTGTTGAAAGCTTTTCTCAAACCGGTTTTAATTTTCCATATCTGCGCGCAACCAGATTGCGCGGCCTTGCTGAATTTCAAACTGAAGTGTTGTACATTCCCGATAAATACAAAAAGGAAGGGCACTTCTCGAACATGTGGATGGATGATTTTAAAAATGTGGCCCGCTTATTGGCGTTGAAAAGGGATTCTATTAATTCGCTACTGAATACCTTAGGCACTTTTGGAGCAAAAGAGGTCAGTTTCTGTTTCAAAGTAACAAATGGATTATTAACTATTATTGACTGGGATTCTGAAATAGAAAGTACGAATTAGGTTTTTTGCCAGTTTACTTTTCTCAATGCCTTTACGGTTGTCCGTAGAAGAGATTTGTTTATGTAAACCCCCCAATCCCAATAAGGATCTTCTATACCTAATGATTTTGCTATTCCAATTCGAACAAACTGTTTCTTTATTGGTTTCCCTAATTCGACAACATACATCTCGCTTTTTGTGTTTTCGAAAAATAGATAAGGAACATCTCGACCTCCAAGTTCAAGCAAGTATCTCATATCATCTATTCGTTTATATTCCAAGTCATCTTCAATAAACATTGGCAAAATATCTATTGGACCTGGAACTGCATGTAGGTGAGCATGTGTAACACATCCACCGGAGACCATTGAAGAGCATGATCCATGCTCGATAAACATTGGGGGAGAATAAAAATCTCCAAGCACTCTTGCTACTTGAAGTTTTAATTCAATGAATTCATCCCAGTCCTCTTTTGGTAATTTACCGAAGGAAACCCAAGGCCATTTAGGGACAATAATCAAATGGCCCTTAAGCAAGGGCGCAATATCACACAGAACAGCGAAATTGGCGGTTTCATGAATAATTCTATCAGGAGGGTTTCCCTTATAAATTTTGTGAAATAGAGAGCCTTCTCGCACCTGATTAAGTTCAGGAATGAAAGTCAAGTCCACCTGTTGATTTTGTTGTTTAGCTTCCATGTGTTTTTACCGCCATTTCATCGCGAACGATTTTATAGTAATTCAGTCGAATTGATGTAATTTGAGGGATCATACCCCCATAGCGTGTTTCTGCTTCACTAACAGAAAACCGTATATACTAAACTTCAATGACTTTGTGATGCTACTGGTTAGGGCTCCATCGCGTATCAGCGTTTTTCTTGTTGACCAATAGTTTTAGTAGAACAGTTGCTTATCAAAACAATATGGTGGCTAGAGACTGTTTTTATAGCTCGCCAGGTTTCATCCCACTGTCACTGATGTTTTTGCGCATTATGACATACCCGGAAACCAAGGTCATAATGTCTGTCTCCCGGGAAATACCTATCCCTATTGGCGCAAATTGCATATTCTTTTGGATTTAGCCAGGAACCTCCTCGGTGACACCTCGGTCTATACCCGCCGAAATTTTCCCTTCCATCCTTTGAGTTGTATGGATAGCCCATATAAATACTACTGCACCATTCCCAGACATTCCCTGCACAATCCAAGAGACCAAAGGGACTCTTTCCCTCAGGAAATAAGCCAACAATCGTTGTTTCGCCAATATTTGATTCTAGCGTGTTAGCATAACCATCTTTAACTGCAAAACTGATCCCCCATGGCCATAATCTCTCGTCTGTTCCCCTCGCTGCCAATTCCCATTCTGCTTCAGTCGGTAAACGATAAGTCTGGAGCGTTTCTTCGCTTAACCATTTACAATATGCATTGGCTTCATACCAAGAGACTCCAACAACTGGGGATGTGGCGATATTCCATCTGACATCATCCCAATACGCAGGTAACTCAATATTATTTGTTTCTTTCCAGATCCACCCTTCTTCGCCCCAATACCTCTTATTTTTATATCCATTTGCGTGGATAAATCTTGAATACTGGTGATTAGTGACAGGATATTTTCCAATGAAGTAATCGTCCAGTTTTATTAGATGCCTGCCATCCCGCAATGATGGAAGATCAACATATCTAAACTTTTCATCGAAGTAACCCATATAAAATTCCTGAGCGGGAATTAGTATTGTTTCTGGAATTACTTGTATTACATCCGTTCTCGTGTCCGAGAGTTGTGACAATATTCGACCAGCTGCTCCACGCAACAATATTGGTAATTGATTGTTCTGGGCATTGAAAAGGATCTCATGTATCGCGTTTGCTAATCTTTCGCGCAATGGACCCTCGTTTTGCCATTCCAAAAACATTGTTCCCGCAAGCTCTAAGGCTGTTAGGCGTTGTTCTATAGGGCGTTTCCGAGCATTATCTATATCGGCAAATATCTCTATATAGTTAAATGCTATGTTGGGATTAGTCAGACTTAAATACCCTGCTGCCAGCAAAATCGGTTCTCTCCACCACGAATTCATAATTCCGCACGTGGTTTCATAGAAATTAACCATATTTTCTGGTAGTCTTTCCGTCTCAGCGACATGGACAGCAGCTAGGTATTCTTGGAAACCCAAATGTATGAATTGGTAATTTCTGAACTTCTCGACAAGTAGGCTGCCTCTGTCTGCTGCGGTTGCTAAAAAATCTTCCTGAATTTGAGTTACCTTCTCAGCAGAATATCTGTTTTTTATTGTTTGATAAATTATTTCCTTGACTTCGCTTTCTGCGATTGTTTTTTCTTTACCCTTTGAATGCAAGTAAAAAGCAATAGCAGCGTAGATTTCGCGCTGATCAGGTAAATCTAAATTTCCCGCCTGATGGGATAAGCGTACTGCGACCTCGGAGTCGGGATTGTAAGCTGGCATTAACATCGAATCAACAGACTCTTTATAGAGCCCAGCTCTTTGATTGGGAAGTTCCCTCTCGTTAAAATGCACGATTATCGACATCCTGGCTAAGAGCGGTGAATTAATTAGCGGATCTCGCCGCCCCCCGATTTGTCGTTGACGTTCCAACTGAGATATGGATAAAAGCAGACTCTTGGACTGCCTCTTTATCTCATCTTGATCGTCAGGATATACAGCTTGGTAAAACCTACTTACCATTATTGTTATTGTTTGATTATCTAGGGCACGCATTTTAATCTCCCGGAAATCTGTCGGAAGGATTACATTTCCTTTATAAGCACTCGACCGCGCAGTAACGATAATGCGAGTATTTGGCAAAGTATGCGAAAGATCTTGGATAGCACCGCTTACAATAAACCTTTCATCTTCTGTCGGAACTTCATCAAGCCCATCTAGCAAAAGTATTGCAGTTTCGCCATTATAAAAAATTCGCTCAAAAAAATCAATTGGTAACCCCAGAGAAGCATTCCTATGTATAAGATAGTGAGATATAAAGACGGGGAGAGTTTTTAACTTCGGATCTTGAGCATGAGCATATTCTTGAAGGTGCTTTGCGTAGGCATTTAACGGCACCAGTATTGGTAAAGGAATAAGTCCAGTTAATCCTAATTTCTCGGTTGCATCTGCTTGATTTCCTTCTAATAAACAAGATGATAGTAACCAAGCAATATACTGTAATAATACAGTTTTCCCTGCGCCTGGCTCTCCCGTGACAACCAGTTTGGTTGATCGACCAAGAATGGAATCAAACTCGACTTTTTGAAAATTACTTCTGGCATGATGGATTCCCGTTTGCTGCTTTCTTGGCTCATATCCTAATACGGTTCTTAACCTTTCCAGGGACTCAAAAAAATTCCTTTCAGTAATGGCTTGACCAGATCTACCTAACCGTATTTCGTCGCCTACAAGTGGAACATATATTTGTGCCAAAGGCAGCTTAAGCGAATAGTTCTGTCCGCGTTGGACACCGCGAAAAATAATCGAACCTTGAGTTGCAATCATCCATCTCAGATAACGAGCTAAAGCATTTTTAAACTCTTCGGAATCAGAAGATGGATTACCTGGAGCGGAATTATAAATATTAACGATATGATACGTGATATCGCCGCCAGCAATATCGCGCTCAACACGCAAAGTGTCGCTTTTAATCTTCATTACTTCTTTGCGATGAGTTCGCCCCATATAGAATAATCATCCATTGTTTTATCGATTGGCTGAAAAGTATTCTTTGAATTGAGATATTAGATCGGACTTCCTTAGGAGTATTCGGTCAAAATGAGCAATGTTACCTTGGAATTTTGCTCCTGGAACGATTGAGGAGATGATTTCCTTTGTATGGTGGGACACTGCGATTAAAACTCCCTTTTGGCATCGTATGTCGGCACAATTAAACACGTAATGATCCAAATTCTTTTCTTTGCTTATTCGTTCGATGGCTCCATTTATGTCATTCCTATTGAGAAACGATGCCATATCGGTGGTCTCTAGTTGTGACATTCCAACCTTTTCACCAGAAAAATCAAATTCTTTATAATCGTTACTCAATATTTCCATAGTTGTCGAATCGGAAATGTCCGACCTGGCGGTAAACATTTGATCAACATAGCTTTGAGGTAATTCGGCAATGCTTAAGAGCCACTCAGCCATGGATCTGTCCCTGTTACAAGTTGTAGGTGCATTTAAATCCAAGGTATTCGAAATAATAGCCGAATAAAGCAGGGCCGCCATTTGTGTATTGATGGATTGGGCATTTTGTTGGAATAATTCTGCAATAAGAGTGGCAACTGCACCTACTTGTTCATTGCGAATTGTTGCATTAGGAAAAGCATCTTGATCACCAGATGGGTGATGGTCTAATATTTCCTCTACTGAATTATAAGGGAAATTATCCGGTAGCTGATTCTTCTGATGAGTATCTACGATGATGTAGCGGTTTGTAGCATCTAGGTTGTTGAGAGTTGGCGGAATCACGATGTTTGAAAACTTGAGCACGAAAAGAGTTTCCTTATCGGGTTTGCCAAAAATAACAGGCGATGCATTTTCTTTCATTACCTTTGTCCGCCAAAAAGAATAAGCGATCGCAGAACAAACGCCATCGGTGTCTGGATTGACATAAGGTAAAACAAAGACCTGGGACATTAGAACCTCCTTGAATATTTCGGCTATTTTTTATAGCTAATAATTGCGCGGCTTGCTTGGCTAACACCAGACATGTAGCTATTCATTTTATCGGCGTCATACTCTGTGTATCTATTGGTCATAAAATCGATCCAAGGTATTCTACCAGTTTCAATTGATTGGCCTATTTGATCAAAATAAGGTGACTTCCCAACCACGAAGTTAGACATATCATCGGGTATGGATATCTCTTGGGAATGCCTCGTAAGGAATAAATATATCTTTTTTTCCCATTCCGGATTTTCTGCCAAATAAGATGGTATGGCAATTCCCTCCTCGAATTTGGTGGGAGAATCTGTTCTGACTAATGAAAGAATAATATCACTTACATCGAGGGATAATAACATAGCTCGATCCTCGGCCAGTTTCTCATCAAATAAAGGTCGTTCAGGCTGGCCTTCAAAAGTGAGATATACAATAGCCGGTTTATATAATTCTGCCAGTCTCAATAAACCAGAACTCAGCAATTCAAAATCTGGAATATCGGAATTGCTGTTTGGTGAATGACTGCTATTAAAGGGACAAAGGAGTAAATGTTTTTCCTCCAAGCTAGGTTTCTTGGTGAACGCTAGGTATTCATTGCTTATATCTTTAGATATTGATTTGTTGAGTACAAAATCATTGTAATAATCTAGAAGTTTTTTTTCGCTTGGATGCTGGGTTAAATATGCCAATGAACAATCATCAGAAAAAGAAGATGGGTCAATATTAAAATGCTCGAACATTTCATATCTTTTACCAAAATCAATAAGAACGATTTTCGCTTCCCCTTGTATGTCATGAAGATTGTGATATGCCAAACTAGGCAAGAGAGACCATACACCAGCTGCTCTTCTTGACATCAGGCAAATCAATTTTTGCAGGCCCAGTTTGCTTAAATTACTTCGTAATTGGTTATCCATAGCAACTTTTTTGCTTTATTTTTTTGCAAATACTTCAATAATGGGACTTTCCATCTTCATTCCTGAAACTATTTTATTTTCACGGATACGTACTCTCGAATACTCCTTCAATAAGGACTCTGCATACCTTACCGTAAAAAGATTCCTTGGATGATCGTTGGATGTTAAATTTGCTTTTTGTAGGCTTATATCTTGTTGCTGTTCTGATTTGACGCTTATCGCAATACAACCATTGTCATTTAGAATTCTGATAATTTCGCTGAAAATAAACTTGGTTGTTTGATCCGAAAAGTAATGTAGGCTGAGCCGAGAGAAAACTGCGTCAAAGCTATTTGCCCGAAAAGGAAAACCGTTACACAGATCTGATTGAATCAATAATAACAATGAATGATTGGGGATATGGGCGGATAAATCTGCTAAAGCAATAAAAGAAATATCAAGGCCTACTACACTTATTCCTTTTGATGCAAAATAGCAAGAGTCTCCGCTCCTGCCACAACCGATTTCTAATAGACTGCCAACGGCATTTCTTTTGAAATATGGCAAGCTCCTTTTTGCAAGTTCTGTGGGCACAAACAACCCAGGATAATTGATGCGATGCTTTGCATCCCAATATTCTTCTGGGTTGAATCTTTGTTTGTCCATCGTCTTACTTCGGTATTAACTTGATGATATTTTCTACAATAGTGAAAATTCCTATACCGGCAGTTCCAATACCACCTAAAGTCGCGAGGAATTTTTGAAAGCCTTCTAGCTTATCGATAATAGTTTTCGGATTCGGTTTTTCACTATGCAAATGTTTCTCAATCTCTTGAGCCATTTTTGTTAATTCGTCTTTCCGTTGTTGGTTTAACTGTTCTAGCAGATTGATCTGCGTTTGGACTTCCTTCATAAGGCCGGCTGCTTTTGCATACGGGTCAGTTTCTGCAGCCTGATATACAGTCTTATCCCCACCAAAAGCATCACCATGTATTTCAACTTTTTTGGCACTTATGCTTAGGCCGGTATTATTCTTCTTTGTTTTAGCCATATGGATCTCCTCTATCTATGATAGGTTTTATTATTTCTATCGTTTGTTTCATTACATCTAGTTTGGGATAGATTTCCCAATCTAATTCACTCAGATCCCTTTTTGTAGTATTCAATACCAAATACCTGACGAAATATTTTTGTGGCCATTTGTGAAACGTATAGAAACGTGGCCGAATATCTATATCTTCGGTTCCTCCATCAAAAAAAGATACTCTTGATCGACTCATTGTTCACTTGTATTACTTCCATAATCGCCTATATATTCTGTAGGATTATATGATTGGATTAAGTGTCGAATATCATCCTTAATCACTGTAGGAATAATATGCATATGTGCATGGGAATGCAAACCTATACGGTTTTTGTGGTTTCCATGTTCAAACATCAAACAGGCGCCAAAATGATTAATAAACATCGATTTTATATTTTTTCGAATTCTGCTAAAAGTAATGTGTTGATCTGGGGTCAAGTTCGTAAAGCTTTTAACATGTCCATTTGGAATAATCAAAATATGTCCTGGAACGATTGGGCATAACCCTGCACACAGCAAATAATCGCTTAAACGATAAATAACTCTATCTTCAGGGAAGTGACAAAAAAGGCAGTCTTGCGAATTCATTTACTGCAACCCTTATGTATTATAGACTTGCCCTAAGAAAGGCACAAGTATTTCTTTACAGATTTTTTTGAGTTTGTAAATCATATACAAGCTAGACTTGACGTACTTACTCACACCCCTGTGGGAAGGGGCAGTGAAGGAGTGCCGAACAGGTTTTGAATTGCATCGAAGGAAGAAATTCCTTTCAAGGCAGCAGTAGCGATGACAGAAGCCAGGGCAGCATAAGCCTGAGCGCCCCAGCCGGAGCGGAAACAGCCGATCACCTTGCGATGCACGACCGATGGTCGCAGATTTCGCTCACTGACGGGCGCTCGAGCAACCAGTCACAGATACGTTTGATCCGTTGGATTTGAGCTTGGAATTCTGGTGGCGAGAGGTGATCTCTCTGGTTGTACGAGTGGATCGCAGATCGGAACATGGCTTGCATGGCTTTCGGCCAAAAAGAAGCCGGATAACAGTCGACCACCGCCTGCACATTGCGCAGTTGATGTGCCAAACACAACTGGCGTTCACCCGCTGGAGCTTTCACCTGAGCCGAGTAGCAATCGCTGACCCAGACTTCGGCGGTGTGATCGACCATGACATCTTTGATCACATCCACACTGCGGTTTGAGCGGATGACGTGCAAAACAGCCGTTGCCGAGCAAAACACCCACTGCCACCAGTTTTGTCCGTCCACCCGGCTGCCGGTTTCGTCACTATGAATGACCTTACTCTGTTGGATCTCGTTTTGGATGGGTCCCATTTGCTGCCCGGCTTGTCGACCGGCACGCTGCATGATCTTGTCGATCTCGCCCGGGCTGATCTTGACCGCATGCAGGTCGCGCAGCGCTGCTTCCGTGCGGACATAGCTCATATGCTGTTCCTGACGATAGTGGTCGCGCAACCGGCGACCATAGTACACCACCGTTGCTTCCAACCGTGCTCCAAACGTCCGTTCCATCTCCAGCCCAGCAGGTGGTTCAGCCGTCTGCTTCTTCCTACAGCAGGAACACTTCGCCTCATACTGACGCACTTCGATCACTTCCGCTTTGGCTTCCGGCAGTTCGGCGATCTGGTTGACATCTGCCAACGCCGTGGTCGCCTAACTCAAGTCTGTCTGGCATTGGCTGCATACCCGAGGCTTCACTTCCACCACATGGTCCGGTTCAGCCACAAACTTGCGCTCATGTTTCGCATGACCAACCGGCGGGCCGTGTCGGTGTTTCTTTCTCTTTTCAGGCAGATTGCTCTTCTGGTCCCGCGATGGTGGCTGCGAAGAATTGCCGGAATTCGTGGGCGATTTCTTGCCCTTTTCCAGCTTCAGCTTCAATGCTTCAAAGTCCGCCTGCAAAGCTACAAAGCGCGCATGCTCGGCAAGCACCAGATCGATCAGTTCGTCACGGCTCATCTCAGCCAGATCATCGTGGGTCATCGTGGCCCTATCTTATCAAACCTTGCCCAAATCGCGTAGGGTGTGAGTAAATACATGTGTATCATAGAACACATGTACTATCTTGTAAAGGTGCTAGATATGTCTCCCGGCTAGGTCAATCGCTCCAGGAATTGTGCGGGGGATAAAACCATTACGCCATGCTCTTTCAGCCCGGAAAAGTGCTTCGTGTTGCCGGTCACCAAAGCCTCCGCCTCGCCGGAATTTGCGACTTCGGCGAATGGCAGATCATCCGGGTCGGGCAGGGTGTCTCCTGGCAGCGGGAGCGCGGTGACGCGCTCTCCCGCCAGGCGCATATATCCAATGATTGCCTGTGCTTGGGATGGATCGATGGCAAGCTCAGGACGTGCGAGGACATCCAGGTACTCTCCAAGGATGCGGTCATCGTAGAGCACCCGTACACGTCCCCCCAAGATAAGGTCGACGATCCGCCCCGGCGTACCATCTGGGTTGTGCAGACCGCTGACAAGCACATTGGTGTCGAGCACAATGCGCATCAGCCGGCTCGTCCTTTGCGGCGCGCAACGCGCGTTTCCCGGACCAGCATATCCGCCTGTTTGACGGTCATACC
>Ga0180007_10004834_pt1 | contig 14062 bp, 12 predicted proteins | sample MM_PC_MetaG_FD_121122 | JGI IMG/M metagenome (GOLD analysis project Ga0180007, IMG submission 121122) | Groundwater microbial communities from the Aspo Hard Rock Laboratory (HRL) deep subsurface site, Sweden - MM_PC_MetaG | ecosystem: Environmental > Aquatic > Deep subsurface > Groundwater... | reverse complement strand
TCCCCCCAGTAAGGCTGCAAATTGTGGTCAGCGAGCAACTTTGATGAGCGGTTCAAGAACAGAAGCCGTTGCTTGGGCGCGACAATTCCAAGTGTGCTCAGTTTCGATAACCTGTCGTGCTCGCTTCCCCATTTCTTCTCTTATCCTAGGGTTATCGTGAAAGAATGCAATCGCTTGGGCAAGTGCATCGCTGTCATCAAACGGAATCACGGCGCCGCATTTCCCTTCCTCAATGAGCCTCTTCTGACTCGGAAACGGCGTGACAATGACCGGAACGCCACATGCCAGTGCCTCATAGACCTTGATCGCAGAGAAATCTCTGCGCACCTCGGCGAGTGCCCCGCCCTGTACGCTCAGAGCGACCAGACTGTGAGCAAGAAGGCCCGGTACGTCTTTGTATGGGACGGTTCCTAGATACCGTATTCGATCAGTCTGCAGTGCTGCTTCAATCACGTGTGTGCGCTCTGAGCCAGCGCCTGCAAGAAGGCATTTTACCCCATCCGGCCAATAATCGGACATCGTTGCCACAAGCATGGTGTCGACACCTTGCCAAGGCGAAAGAGATCCCACGAATACAACGTAAGTCTCGTCGACAGCAGGCTAGGCATCAGCCTCAGGGCGAAACAACTGAGGATCCGCTCCATTCGGAATCACTTCGCAGGAATGGCCTCGCGCCTCAATCTTGACCCATTCAGGAAGCAAGTGGGGAAGAACCAGAAATTGTACGCCAATTGCAGCTGTCGAAGCGTACAAGAGAAAAAAAACCAAACGCCAGAAAGAAATCTACTGGTTCTGCTAGTAGTTGGAAGCATCCCTTCCCAGTACAGTTTCGAGGACCAGACTCGTTTGGCCTGCTCTTGCACGCCAGCTGTGATACTCCACAGCCAGCTTCCGCCCGAAATATCCCATCTGAGCGCTGGCCTCTGGATCCAGCACAAGTGAGCGAACCGCCTGCGCGAGAGCTCTTGAATCCTCAGGCGGAATGACAAGTCCACATCTTCCTTCAGTGACAAGCTCAGACTGCCCCGGGAAATCGGTCACAATTGCAGGAACACCGCAGGCCATGATCTCGTAGAGCTTCAGGGGGGACAGCCCCGTGGAAACCCTATCACCTAGATTGTTCTTGCATACAAGCCCAGCAATCGAACCGGCGAGCAGAGATGGAACCTTTTGGTAGGGTATCTTTCCGAGATATCGGATCCGCGAATCCTTGGAGGCCGCCCCTACAACCAACTCAGCCAAATCGCCATCTCCCGCGATGACTATGCTCACGGCAGTAGGCCACAGATCTTCAGCCAGAGCGTCAAGCATCACATCAATCCCCTGCCATCGAGCGAGCGAGCCTGCGAATGCGACATAGGGCTTGGGATATTCGTCTTTCGCCACACTAGGCGTGAACAGTTGTGTATTAGCCGCGTTTGGGATGACATAAATCGAGTTGCCAGGTAGTTGCTCAGCTATCCAGTTCCGCAAGCCCTCTGTGACCGTGATAATCGCGCTGGCAAGTCGAATGGAAGTGTACATCGACCAGCGAAGGGGTTCCCCTACAGCGCGCAGCATTGGCCATGCGATAAACATATCCTCATACGGCCCATTGACTTCTATGATGTACTTCTTGCGGAATACGCGAGCTGCAATGCAAATCGGCAGGGCAGCAAAATGCCCTCGAATATACAAGACTGAGTATCGGTGAAGACTCGTTATGGCTCGCAGCTGTAGCAAAAGGAAGGGAATAATGCGCCCAACGGCGGATTTGGATTGGCGCGGCTCCAGAATTGTGACAACCCAACCGTTTTCACGCAGACCAGCAACGATCTCGTGGACGTGCGCGTGAGCGGCTTGACCTTCTTTCGTTACCTGAAAAGTTATATACGCTATTCTTTTATTTTCCATGCTGAAATAATACTGGCAATCACTTCGCAAGAGTTGCCTCGTCCGAAGTACTCGTTCTTTTTGTCTTGCGGGTGCGCATGCAGCATCGACAGCAACTCGTCACTTATCCGCTCCGGATCAAAACTGAGACAGGGCACCAATCTACTCCAACCACTCTCCACCAACTCTGTCCATTCAGTTTCTTCTCGCAATATCGCACAAGGGATTCCGAAGAAATATGCCTCTTTCTGAACTCCTCCCGAGTCGGTCGCGATAAGCCGGGCATGTTGCTCAAGCATAAGCATATCGAGGTATCCTACTGGTTCGATCAAACGCAGACTGCAGTTGCTCCTTGGCGTCCATCCCAAGCGCTCGATGGCTTTCCGTGCCCGCGGATGCACTGGAAGCAAAACAGGCATTTTCTGGCTGAGATATTCCAATCCAGAGAGAATGCCTAGTAGGCGCTCTGGAGTGTCAGTGTTCTCTGCACGATGAACAGTTGCCAGAACGTACGGCTCATCTCGAAGCATAAGCCGACCTAGAATCTCGCTTCGCGCTTCCGCTACCTTCGCGTATTGAAGTGCTGCATCCATCATTACGTCACCAACCAGGAATACAACTGGATCGGTACCATAATCGGGTAACCGCCCTACAACTTCCTCGGCTTCAGCAACAGATAAGCATTTCGCGCTGAAATCGTGTACGGGCAATCCTTCTTTGTGAAGATTCGATACACTCGTTGTGGTTGGACAGAAGAGCGCCGAGGACACATGGTCGGTGAGAACCCGATTGATCTCCTCGGGCATGTTTCGACGAAAACTGCGAAGCCCAGATTCGACATGAGCAACGGGGATGCCAAGTTTGGAGGCTGCGAGAGCTCCAGCAAGCGTTGAATTGGTATCCCCATAGAGCATTACCCAGTCCGGCGATATGCGATCAATCACTTCCTCCAAGGATTTCAGCATCTCGGCGACCTGCCACCCGTGCGATCCAGATCCCACCCCCAGATTGTATTCGGGTGCTTCGATGTCCAATTCCTCAAAGAAGATCTCAGACAGTCGGGAGTCATAATGCTGACCAGTATGCACCAAGTGGTGCTGGCAGTTGGGGAATTTAGCCAACGCATCAATCACAACAGCAGCCTTGACAAACTGCGGTCTAGCCCCGACGACAGAAACAATCGTTTGATGTCTTCTCTTCCTGCCCTGCATCGAGCTATCCCCCTAGCGATCGCAGTCCTTGCACTGGCCAAAGCACCCCCCGAAGTATTCACTACTCACTAATCGAGGGCAAGTCATCATCCTCTTGGATCTCAAACTACACCGGGAGTATTCAATCACGCACCTTTTCATTCCCCGGTCTCTTCTGGTGCGCCCCGAAGTATGGCAGTACGGAGGCAAGGCATAGTGCTGTGCTATCTGCCTTGTCCTCACGAGTCGCCACGCTTCATCAGACATTAGCCATCAATCAATGGACATAACACGAATGGACGGCAATCGTGAACGCCTACAGAAAGTATTTACCGCCAGCCACGAACCAGCTTCAAAGCACGATGCTTGACTTGTTGCCTCAAAAAAGAGCTTCAAGCAGCCTCAAATTCGACCCAATCTCTCAGGACTCCCGCTATCGTATCGATGTTCGCCCCAAGAGACACAAGATGGTCGAGAGCTTGCTCGTAAACCCAGGCCCAACCAGTCCACGCAAGCGGATCCAGCGCGGAGTTATGCCAAAGAAGCACGAAGACTCCCCTATGTCGTCGCACAGCATCAACCAAGATCTTAATGCGTTCAATAGCTCGTTCAGGTGATAGCTGACGATAATCGCGCAGTGCCCCATCCATGAGCGTAAGCGGAACTTCCCACAGATCCAGCTCTTTCCGGGCCAACGTGTCAAACGGGTGAAAGGGAATGCAAAGCCCCGCCCGGAAACCCTCTACATCGGGGAACCCCAACGATGCATCATATGTGAATCCCGCTTCCTCTCTTGCATCCCAGCTTCGTTTTGCGTCCCACATGAGGAAATGCTGCCTCACACCGGATACGGCTGATCCCAACGCACGCTCCAGCTCCCGCTTCTCTGAAACCAAAGTTGCCGAGTCAGCACAAGCCTGAATGCTTGAATGGAGAGCAATCTCATGACCTCGGCTCTGGATCTGTCTGAGAATCCTCTGAGCATTCGGGTCTTCAAGCGAATACGAGCCATCTAGTCGGTCGCGTCCGCCCCCCATCCAGAAGTATGTGCTGGAGAATCCCCGTTTTGCCGCCAGATCATTAAGAATATCGAACGTATCGAACGGATCGCGCTTTCGTTGAAGCAGACAAGCAAGATACTCTCGGTACTCACGAATCGCGCGCATGGGGTTATGATCCCTAATCAGGTGTTTCGCCGAAACTCGAAGCGGAGGCGACCATTTATATTTGCGAAGATGGTCAATGTCGTGCGTCACACAGGCAGCGAAGCCTTTCCCATTCCAGGGTTCGCGACGAGTCGCTTCGGGCATCACAAGAGTGATCCAATTCCAGAGCATCTCTGCATACTCATGTACGATTGGGCGATCGATGAATCCATCTCGAACTGCCAAGCAGGCATCAGCCGGGACTCGACCAAATCGATCCCTTCGGTTCGTCTCTGCTTCCTCACAGAGAGTCGAAAAGAAGAACGTGGATGCGACGAGATCTAGGTTCGTTTCAACTCTCCGACAATTGTCTTCGTCGCCTACGACTCGGACTAGTGGCTCTGTTGAGCTACCCGCAACAAAGGGAATAGGAATTGATTCAAACCAAGCATCAACATGGGATGGAGCACATGACCACTTGCCGTTCGTGCGAAAAAATCTGGAGTTGAAACAGTGGACGCCTCTCTTCATTCCCGGAGGAGCATGTCGTCCGTACGAACACCAGAATTGTTTGTCGTCCTGAGTTTTGTCGACCACGTCGGCATAGGAGCACACGCCAAAATCGATGCCTAGGATGCTCCCCAACAAACGTAGGGAATACTCGATCTCAGGCACCCAGTCAGCACATTCAACAATAGCGATCCAGTTCATGTGCCATCCAGCGAAGATAGCTCTGCTGGAATTCTGCCAGCCCCTTCGTACGGCGGCAAATCGCGAAGCTTCCTGGCGGGGACTCCGGCAATTAGAATGTCATCCTCATCAAACGACTTTGTGACTACGGCACCTGCCGCCACAACGACATGGTTCCCCAGACGAACACCTGGCAGGATGCACGCATTCGCGCCAATCCACACATTATCACCAATGATGATGGGATCAGCATCTACATGCTGTAGGTAGTCAGTGAGATTGTGATTGGCGGAAATGACCTTCGCCCCAGGTCCAAGTCGGAGATTCCTGCCAATACGGACTCCATTCATCGCTTGGATGTGGACGCTGGGGGAAAGACCGGGATATGTGGTTGGATCAACTCGCATAATCCTGTCTGCAAACGATATGTGCGAAGTCCAGTGGACCGGCCAAGGCACAGAGGCATTGACGCGCAAGAGCCTTTGAACGAGCCAAAGCTGAATACTTCTTCGAAGCCCTACGATTCTCAACCTCTCACTACAAGTTTCACCACTAGGAAGGCGACAGAAGCGCAGCCAATGCGATAATGAAAACATACGACAAAGCCCCGTCATGCTGTTGCCTCCCTTCTCAAGACATCCTTTGCCCGTCGGGAGCGGGATCCTCTTGAAACACTCCGCTTCGCATTATGCCGTACAACGAGGTCGCCAATCTATAAAGGCGAAACGAGGAACTTGCCAGAGAATCCGAGCTCTCTTGTCGCGCTGAAGCGCTCACTTCGTGAACATCTTCCGAAAGAGCGTGTAGTCTTGTCGCGTAACAACCCTCAGAAGAATAATCAGGAGGCAATAGGCAGCACCACCTGCCGCCACAGACCACACAAGAGAGAGAACTCCGATAGGGTTCAAGGCTCGAATCACAATAGCCATCACCCCTCCTGCTACGAGCAGTCGGAGGGGAGCTAGCCGGGAAATGCGTGTCGTGAGTACATTCCGTCCAGCCCACACGACAAAAATGAAGAGCATGGCATAGCAAATCAATGTTGAGATTGCCGCACCCATAATCCCCCAAGACGGTACCCAAAGAAGGTTCAAGCCTAGATTCGTGCTCCCGACAAGGACAAAGATGACCAGCAGAATGCCTGTCTTCCCGTGTAGATGGATCGTGTATGCCCACAGCTGATACAGCCCCACAAACAACATGCTGCCTACAAGTGCAGCAGCCAAGCCATCGCTTGCGACGAATTCGCTCGTGGTGATGAACTGAATCAGAGTTGGAGCACCCGCCCAAATTCCAAACGCAATGGGAATGGAGATAATCAGCGTGGCGCGGATACTCTGCTCGAAGTACGCACGAGCACGCTCCACGTTTCCAACTCCCCACAGGCGCGACAATGTCGGGAAAAGGACATAGCCAATAGGCCCTACAACGAGAATGACCAGCTGCGCAATGCCGTACCAAGCAGCGTACACCGCGACGTCTGAGAGTCCCAGGTAATGAGCAATGACGAAACGATCGGCGAAGTTCACTGTCCAAAAAAGTGCAGCTGTGGGTACAAGAGGGATAGCGTAGCGAAAATAGGGAAGGATGGTGCGAAGCGAAGCCGGTCGAATTCGGCCGAGGTGAGCAATGGCAAGAGCACCCGTAAAAGCGAGAAAGGCGCTCCCAACCAGCAACATCGCAAGAAGAGCGCAGTAAACATCAGCTTTGTAGACGAGCACGACCAATGCAACTATCAGCACTTCAGCAGTTGCGCGCAGAATCTGCAACAGAGAGAGCAATTTGATTCGATCCATTGTTCTGAAGTAGGCCAGCAGGAAATCACTTACTATGTACATCACCAGCATCGGAACTAGAAGTACTGCAAATCGCACGAGTGATGGGTCACCAAACATCGCATAGGCTGCAACGGATCGCCCAATTAGCAAACAAAAACCAAACACTACCGAGGATACGCAAACCGCAAGAAAGAGGCTCACGTATTCCGCGTTTGCTTCCGTTCTTGGTTTTGCTGCAAGGAACCGCACAGAGGCCGTATCCAGCCTTAGCTGAATCACAGGAGCCAGAAGTGTGACTGTTACTAGGACTTGGGTCCAGATACCGTAGGCCTCAGCCCCGAGAGATTTGCTGATTATAGGTAGAAAGAGGAATGCCTTGAGAGCAAGGGCAATTCGAGTCACGCCTTGCGCAAGCATGTCTGTTGCCATGCGAGACGGCGAATCGGTGAGCTGATTTGATTTGGCTGTGTCATCTACCGGCATCATCCTCTCCAATTCTCCACTCAAGAATTCGCAAGCTGCTCACTTATGTGTCAAGCGAATGCGTCCTTGTCCTACCTGCAAGCCGTCCTGCAATGATGCAGGCAGTCCTACAAAGCTGTGCAAAGAAGGGACGCAGGTCGTGAACGTCGAAATCCGTCTGCACGTCTTTCCCGCGGATACTCAGCATATTCTTGAGGTATGTCCACCGTCGCTCAGACTCAAACAGAGCAGCAATTTCCTGAGGAAAGGTCCACCGGTATACACGTCCAATAACGTAATTTCTGGCAGGCTCTATCTTCTCTCCCAAAGCTAGCTGGCAAGCGTAGAAAGGGAAGTCAATGCCTGCAGAGATTGCCAGGGCAATCGTGCCCCAGAATTTCGGATTGAATTCAATGAGTTTGAAGACCCCGTCACGGACATCCCGGCGAAACTCAACCTGAGCAACTCCATGCCATCCGAGATGCTCGGCAAGTCGAACCGCCAAGTCCCGAAGCTCAGGTAGATCATTCGTGATGTTGACAATGCCTCCTCCTCCTGATACAGGCAGGGTCTTTAGGCGCTCCTGAGTCAATGCTGTTAGGACTTTGCCTCGATCTGCGATCAGACAGACATCGTAGGTTGCCCCTGGAATGTACTCTTGCATCATTGGGGATGACCAATCGAAGGCAAGCGTCTCTCGAGAAGGGGCCGCAGTCCACGCCATAGCCGACTCATACGTCTTCAGCACTTCATCGGCATTCGCAGCATACGATACACCCCACGCCGACGAACCTTTTCTAGCTTTGAGAACGACAGGATACTCGATGGTGGAGGCCAGTATCCTAGCATCCTCAAGTGAGGTCGGAAGATATGTTATCGGTGTAGGCACACCTATTTCCTGAGCCGCTTGCCATGTCTCCGCCTTGTCATACGCTCGGCTCACAGTCTCAAAGTCGGGAAACGGAATGTGCACGTGTGGAGCCAACTGCTCGCGATATGCCGACACAGGAAGCGCGGTACTGGCTCCGACGGGGAGAAGAACATCGTAATTCCCCGCACTCACGATACTTACAAGGTCCTCAATGAACGCTTCGCAAGAAATCCTTGGATCTCTGTAGAAATGGCGCCGTCCACAGTACTTGGACACAGTCGCAAAAGGGAATCCCTGTCGCCAGCGCTTCGTGTACGCCATGGCACAATCGACCTTGAATCCGCGCTTTCCAAGCGAGCGCACGATTGCGAGGGTGTTGTGGTTGGATGCATCCGTTACCAAAACACGAATGTTTGCGTACTGTCCCGTTCCTTGTGCTGGCATTCTTATCTCCTCGGTTCAATTCACAGAACACTGCAGCTGTCCGTGGTATGGCAGTTCGGGCTCTTTCAGGACACCTATCCAGTTCCCCCGCAATGACGCTGATACGAGGACTCTCGTCAGTCCATCTGCTATGATACAGTGAAATGCCGCGCATTGAAGCTTTCCGTGCACTTTGCTCTGTGGTTGAGCAGCGCAGTTTCACACGAGCCGCGCAGGTCCTTGGAATTACGCAGCCTGCCATTAGTCAGCAGATCCGTCGACTTGAGGATGAGTATGAAACGCAGCTGATTCACCGCCAGGGCGGAGTTGTCGTTTCCACGCCCGCGGGATCCGTGGTCTACGAATATGCGGCTCAAATCGTGGCGTTGGTAGAGAAGTCTCTACGCGCCGTAGGAGAATCCGTTAGCGAAGTTGCGGGCCAACTGGCCATCGCGGCCAGTACAGGCGTCGGTGAAGGTTTTCTCCCACAAGTATTGGTCTCATTCCGAAATCGGTTCCCTGAAGTACGCGTGAATATGCAAGTCGGAGATTCAGCAGAGATCTTGAATCGCTTGCTTCGCGAGAGACTAGATCTAGGATTCGTAGGAAGTACCCAGCACGATCGTCACCTCAAATTCGACCACTTCGTTGAGGATCAACTCATACTGGTCGTCTCGCCTCACAATTCTATCGCAGACCGCAAACGAATTTCGCAACAGGAGTTTCTTGAATTGCCTTTGATTCTTCAGCAAGCAGGATCTGGGGCTACTAGTGCGCTTCATCAATCATTGTCGCAGCACGGCATCCAACTCAAGGATCTAGCAATCATCGGTGAAGCTGGTCTCCAGGAATCTACCAAGTCAATGGTTCGATCCGGTTCAGTCGGTACAATCATCTCCCGCCTAGGGGCGCTACGGGATCTGGAAGAGCGCCGTCTCGTGGAGATACCTATCGATGGACTTAGTTTGAGACACGATTTCTTCATTGCCCATAGCAAGGATTGGCCATTGTCACAAGCAGCTCAAGCGTTCATTGATACAGCACGAGAAGGCTTGGCTGGACTCTTGAGAAACAAGTTATAAGCAGCGCTTATTTGCCTATCACTTATCGTTATCGCATTCTGTTGTCAGCCATTTCTCTAGCAGGAGGATCAAATGAGAATCAATCACGCGCGTCTGACACTACTCCTTACAATGTTGACCTTGGCGGCGGTAGCTGGAATCGGAGCGGCTTCCGATCTGGAAACCATCAACTACGGAGGCCAGTATTACCCGGAGGAGTTTCTGCTCGCGGGACTTCCCCAGATTTGGGACACCTACGGCATTGATGTCGAACACGTTCTGTTCTCGTCGGGAACCGAGGGCAATCTGGCCCTCATCGCAGGAAGCGTCGATATCAATGTGGGATCGGATAGCAAGTCCGTCTCCTTGTTCACCGCGATTCCTGATGAAGCCATCATCATCGCAACGATTCAGCGCGGCGATCGCTATTCCACGGTCGTTCCCGTCCAATCCACCTACCAAACGTGGTATGACCTGATCGGGAAGACCGTGGGCACGCGGCTGGGAACGGGCGCCGAGCAGGTACTGCTACGGTACTTCGACATGGTCAACGATCTGTCTTGGGACGATTTCAATTGGGTCAACATCAACGTGGAAGACATGACTGCGGCGCTGGCCAACGGGAGCATTCAGGCGTTCACCGCCTGGGAACCAACACCGGCAATCGCAGAATCGCAGGGCATCGGCCGCGTTATGCGCAGCTACGGCGATATCGCACTGGTGCCAGTCTGCGTCCACACCACGCTGGAATACGCGGCAACCCACCGTGAGGAGATCGTCCGCTTCCTGGCGGCTCACCTGGACAAGGTCGCCCTGATCGAATCGGCGCCTCGACTTGCGGCTCAGTTGGCCTCCGAAGCCGCCAGCGCGCAAGGGTCCGAGGCGTCTCCGGAAGCCTTCTTGACGATCTTCGAACGCGTCGACTTCTCGCTGGAGTTCGATGCGGCTGCCCTGGCATCCCTGCAAGATACCGCTGCCTTCTTGTACGAAAATGATAAGGTCGACTTCATCCCCGAGTTTCGATGGGACAACTCGTTCCTTGAGGAGGCCATCCAGCTGAGAGACAATCTCTGAAATAATGAGGGCTAGATCCTGGATCCTACCTGTACTTCTTGTGGCGAGCTTCCTTGCACTCTGGGAGTTCGCCGCTCACTTGAAGTGGATCAACGTGTCGCTGTTCGCTTCTCCGTCAGTCATTGTCCGCAGCCTTGTCAAGCTACACACGCGGCGCCTGCCGGAACAATCAATACTACTCACGCATATTGGCGCCAGCTTGCAGAGGGTCTTCGTGGCCGCATCGATCGGGACAGTCGCCGGCGTCGTAATGGGGGTGCTGATGGGCGCAAGCCGGATCATTTATCGCTTCTTTGACCCCATCATCACCATCCTGATGCCGATCCCCGGCATCGCTCAAGCGCCGCTGTTCATTGTGTGGCTGGGGTTCGGCGATCCTACCATCATCACCATCGGCGCGATTGCCGCCTTCTTTCCCATCGCCTTCAACACGGCAGCCGGTGTGCGCAGCATTGATCCTCAGATCGTTCGGGCCGCCCGCATCATGGGCGTATCCAGGGCGGGAAGCTTCGCGAGAATCTACATGCCATCGGCTGCTGGCCACATCATGGCGGGTATCAAGCTGGGCTGGGCCAGGTGCTGGAGAACGGTCATCGCCGTCGAATTCGTAGCCGCTGCCAGCTGGGGGTTGGGATACATGATCTGGGATGCCTCGGAGTACATCCGCTCGGGCGTAGTCTACGGCGGAATCCTCCTCCTCATGATCGTGTATTTCTTGATCGAACGCTTGCTGCTTGACAGTATCGAGCGCGTGACTGTCCGCCGCTGGGGAATGATTCAATCATGACCCATCGACCACGAACCTCCGGAATCAATGCATCTCTATGGCGAACTCGTCTGGTAAGCGCAGCCCAATTCGTGTTCCCGTTCCTTGTCATCGGCATCAGTTGGGAACTGGTCGCTCGTACCGGTCTCGTCTCACAGGCAAGCCTGCCCTCTCCCAGTCAGATTCTTCAGAAGTTCTGGGAACTTTCGGTCGGCGATGGACTCTTGTGGCGGCATCTGGGACAAAGCTTGTACCGGCTGTCGATTGGGTATGTTCTGGCGATGACATCGGGCTTGATCTTCGGATCCATCCTGGCCATGAATCGTATTGTGCGTGAGATGTTCTCGCCCATTCTCAGTCTTCTCATCTCAGTCCCCACGATTGCTTGGGTTCCTGTGTTTCTCATTACTTTGGGGTTGGGCGACCGTACAGTCATCGCCGCCGTGTTCTTGGGAGGTTTTTTCGCCATCACCTACAACACAGTTCGCGGTATAGAAATGGTGGATGTCAACAAGATTCGCGCCGCACAAACAATGGGGGCAAGAGGCCCGAGACTTTTCGCGTCTGTTCTCCTTCCCGCTTCCTCGGTGTCTGTGATCACGGGTTTACGCCTTGGCATCGGCTATTCCTGGAGAGCTCTGGTCGGCGGGGAAATGCTCTCGGCTATGGTTCGCTGGGGAATTGGCAAGATGATTTACCAAGCACGCTTCTGGAACGATGTTAGTGTGATGTTTGTGGGGTTGCTGATGATCGGGCTCACGGGCTTCTTGCTTGACCGATTATTCATTCGCTGGCTGGAAAGAGTAACCATAGAACGATGGGGAATGGTACCGGAGCGATAAGATGGCCCAAGAAATCATTCGGATCGAGGGGGTGTCCAAGAGCTTTGGCAAGGGCGATCGACAGGTCGTCGCCTTGGACAAGGTTGACTTGGCATTCCGCGACGGCGAGTTCACCGTGCTTATCGGCCCGTCAGGTTGCGGAAAATCAACCCTGCTGTACTTGATGGCTGGATTTGAATCTCCGACCACAGGGCGAATCACGCTCGACGGGAAACAGATACAACAGCCTGGTCCCGACCGCGGGTTCGTTTTTCAGGACTATGCGCTGTTCCCCTGGAAAACTGTGCTGGGAAATATCATGTTCGGGCTGCAACGGACCGGATCGTCTCGAAAGGATGCCAAGGCCATTGCCATGAGATACATACACACCGTGCACCTTCAGGGATTCGAACACGCATATCCTCATACGTTGTCTGGTGGCATGAAGCAGCGGGTGGGCATCGCCCGAGCTCTTGCCTACGATCCCAAGGTTCTGCTGATGGACGAGCCGTTCGGAGCACTCGATGCCCAAACGCGAAAACTGATGCAGCAAGAGATGGTCTCCATCTGGGAAGCGGCAAAGAAGACCGTCATCTTCGTGACGCACAGTGTCATTGAGGCCGTCTACCTTGCCGACCGCATCGTCGTGATGACCGCACGACCGGGTTCTGTCAAGGGAATCGTCGATGTCGATGTTCCGCGCCCACGTCAGTACACCGAAGAACACTACCTCCATGTTCGGCAAGACGTGCTTGGCTTGCTGGAAGAGGAAGTTGCCAAGAGCGCAGCGACTCTCTCCTAGGTTGGGCGGGTTTGATCAGTTCGTCACAAACACCATCCCACGAACTGAGAACGGCTGGCCCCCGTATTTTGGAATAACTGCGAAATCGTAGATGTAGGCGCCTTGCGGAGCGGCAGAGCTGTCCATCGTTCCAAGATCCCACAGGATGGTTGTGCCGAGCACCCAAGTGCTGTCATAAACAAGCTGCCCTGATGTTGAGTAGATCGTAAGCCGACTCTGCGAAGCTGTCACGCGTGTCGTGAACTCAATCGTCTCCCCTTGACTGGGATTTGGGGAAACGATCACTTGGGGCTGATTCGCTGCAAGCGGCCGAGGGAACGGGGTCTCTGGCACGGCCATCACGACGAACTTTACGGGAGCAAGTGCTACATTCCCGGCTGATGTGCTCGCATGCACCGCAGCGATGTAAACACCGCGAGACAGTGGCTGTTGGGAGTCGCTGGCGTCGCCTCGCCATTCGACCAGATTGCCAGCGGTCGGTTTGCTTGAGTAGATCATGTCGCCAGCCATTGTATAGATGTCAACGGCAATCGACTCGATGCTACCTCCAAGCACACGGATTTGAACTGGGAACTCCACGACGGGATTGGGAGCAATTAGGATCTCAAGTGGCTGGATGCTCGTCGAAACATCAGTAGGTGCGACTTCAGGCAACAGATTGAACTCGCTCGGCCCCAACGCTTCCGCACTCAGCCTTACTTCGTCGATGATCCCAATGAAGTCCTGCGCAAGCGATGTGCTATGCCTCCCAATGTACAGCGCCTCCGGTGGATCAACCGGCCCTTGCACTACCCCTGTCTCAGGCTCTTGAACACCGTTGACCCAGATCGTTACTTGTCCCGCTTCGTTCCGAACCAATGCAACGTGATACCAAGTCCCCGAACTCAACACAGTTGTACCCGTAACAACAAGCTTCGTGACTCGATCGCGGTTCATCACAATCCCGCGCAGATGCCCATCCTTCAGCCACAATCCATACACCGCTTCAGAATTCGTTCCTCGCTTCGTCACCACGGCTCGACTGACAACATCCGTCGGACGTACCCATGCCTCCAGCGTGAATGCACCACTGAACCGAAGTGTTGCATCGTCCGGCACCTGAACGTA
>Ga0180007_10004833_pt1 | contig 14063 bp, 12 predicted proteins | sample MM_PC_MetaG_FD_121122 | JGI IMG/M metagenome (GOLD analysis project Ga0180007, IMG submission 121122) | Groundwater microbial communities from the Aspo Hard Rock Laboratory (HRL) deep subsurface site, Sweden - MM_PC_MetaG | ecosystem: Environmental > Aquatic > Deep subsurface > Groundwater... | reverse complement strand
GATGCTCCATCAAAGGATGCTCCATCAAAGGATGCTCCATCAAAGGATGCTCCATCAAAGGATGCTCCATCAAAGGATGCTCCATCAAATATTGAAAAGAAACAAGGTGAAGATAATCATGAAATGTTGGATGATGAAAAGCATGTAGAAACTCCGGTTGAGATGACTCCTGAACATAAGGAAGAGTTGAATAAGCACGTTGAAGAAGCTAAGGATATGGAACCTGGAGAGATCAAGAAGATCGGTAAAGCGAAGGTTCGATCATTCGGCAATAACGTATTTGGGCTAAGAGTTCTTGGGAAAAACATAGTAGTTCATGGGTTGCGTGGGTTGTCTTTGCTTGTGGATAAAATTGGTTCGCTATCGTCTACTGGCGGTGCCTTGATGATCGGTGATATTCGCGGTGCGACTGTTCAACAGGGTATCGGAGCGCAGCAACTTGAACGTGGAGCAGAGCAAAAAGTTGGGGAAGTAAAACGTACCTCTGAACAAATGAAACGAGTAAAGGAAGCACACGATAAGATAGATGCGAAACATGACGCAGCTATCAAGCGGATTGAAGAGTCAAGGAAGAAGGCTCATGAGAACCTTGACAAGCAGTCTGGTGAGGTAGGTTTGGATGAAAGACTGCAAGACTACCTGGGCACTCGTGAAGAGTTTGACAGGCAACGTGCAATCAAAGATGCGTACATGAAACAAAAGAGGCAATTGATTGCTGACGATACCGCTCGAAAGGTGAAACTCAACAAGCTCGATTCTATGAGTGATAATCAAGTTGTGAATCTGGCTGTCAGGATGAGTCTACCTGTGCATGATGAATTTGGAAATATGCATGATATAAAAGATATTCGTGAAGCTGTGAGAAACAGAGCAATGGAATCTCAGAGAAAGTTACCGAAAGAAAAAGCAGAGCTTGTGATCGACAATCCAGAAGACTTGCAAGGTGAACAAGGCGAAAAAGCGAAGCAGACTTTGATGGAAGATGCTCATACGATTGTTGATGCCGGTAAAGAGGCTGAAGAGATCGTATCCGAGATGTCGAAGACTCAACCAGGGATTCCAGATGAAGCAAAGACTCAGCCCGATATTCTGATGAAGCCTGAACCTATAGAAGAAGGTGCAAAGACCGAGCCCGATATTATCAGATCACAAGAATCGCTAGACTTTGATCTTGCGTATGATAAAAGCAATATGAATCCTTCTGATGTTTTAGGAAGTGATACTGTTCCTGAAAGTGCATTAGCAAAGAAAATAGAATTTGAGGGCAAGAAATCTAAGGCGAAGGCTATGGAAGAAGACGGCGAAAAGAAATCAGAGAAACGAAAGAAAGAAGCCGAAGCAGAGTCTAAACGTAAAGAAACAAAGCGCGGTCCGTATCAGAGATCACAGCGATCTCAGGACTTGGTTGAGTCTTTGTATGAGGCTGGAAAGACCGTCCAAGATAAAAAGAAGTCTCATGAGACAAAAATCAATGTAGCAAAGCACAGGGAAATTGAGAAACGGAAAGCTGAAAGAGCCGAGAAGCGTAAATCTAAAGAAGAAACAAAAACGATACCTGATATTTTGACGAAGAATGAATAACGGAGTGATCTACCCGTAAGATTTTGGTTGACATTGCGGAGTTTTTGCATACAATATCCTACATGCCACCAACCCTTTTTCAAAGGGACCACACACTTTTATGTTCTCAACTAATCGCCAGGAACATAGGTATAGGTAGAGAAAAAACCTTTACTTATCCTGCGGTTATCTGGTATCCAATCAAATCTTTATTTCCCCAACCTACTGCGGATCTATTTTCTTTGACGAAGCGGATAGCTTCTGGGGATCTTTTTATCCCTAAAAAGCTGGTTGATATGGATGAACGGGCGAAGGCTCGAACTATCGTTGATTTGTCCAGGATGGGTTCAGAAGGGTTTGTGACGAAGAAGGATTGGGATGGCTTGGTATCTGAGTTACTCGATTCTAGAGTGTATCTAGCGAACGGGAAGCTAGCGCCCGCAAGCGACAGTCAACTAGGGATGTTTGCAAACTATATTCTTTGTAAAGCGGGTATTCGTTGGGATGATAGGTCTAACCAATTTACAGGCAAGGACGTATTAAAAGGTATTAAAGGGGCGAATGCAGACGATAGATTGAGGGTCATTCTTTCCGGCATGGAAGGATTGCTGTATGGAATAGTTACCTGGGAACCGAAGAAGGATTTTGAAAATCCTGTAAAAGATTTCGTGAAGCATATATGGGATTGTGTTGACAAATATATGCGCCTGGAAATGTGGAATATCCGAGGTGAACATTATGGGTTGGCTGAAGAGACAGAGTTGACAATGCGCCGGATGTTGAGCGGATCATTTGCTCGGTACAGAGTAATATCGAGAGCGGTAAACAATCTCGAAAGAAGATCTGAGAGAATAAATGTGAAGTCTGTTACGGACGAATTGATCTCAATGAATGTTGCTCCGAGCACGTTTCGGTGTAAGCGTAGCACGGAGAATTACTATCTGAAAGAAGCGATATTCAAGATATTGAATCCAGCGAGATTGATTTCTTATTCGGATTGCCAGGAAGACGAAGACGACTATTCCAGGTTTGTTCCTGTTTATAAGCCTGTTCTTGAGATTTCTGACACAATAGCAAGAATATCTGTGAACGATTTAGCAGTTGCTACCATGGGTAGACCACAGGCATTGACGTTGAAGCATTTGGAGGGGTACAGTACGCTTCTGGTGATGCGTGATGAGTTGATGGTTGCTTTGGGAAAAGTATCCAACGGAAAAGATAACGGTGTATTTACGGCTAAAGAAGCTGAATTGCTCGATATACTCTTCTTCTCGGATCTACCTTTGGAAAACGAAGACTATTCAGATCAGTCTGATTGGATTACGCTATGCAAGCTCAGAGCAGAATTAGAGTTTACGAAGAGTAAAAAACAAAAAGAGGAAATCAATAGCAGGATCAAAAGCATAAAAGCGAAGAGTTATATCGAGGTACCTGAAGTAAAGGGAGCATTCTCATCTCCACATTATGGGTTGATCAAACAGGTACCTCTGAAGGGTTTCAAAAACACTTGGATAAATAGGAGTGCCTACAAGTTAGCGCTATCTACGTTATCGGAGAAAGGAATTCCGGTAACTGGTAGGGCGTTAGCTATGTCGATAGATTTCGCAAGAAAATTTGTTTTCAAAATAAGAAGCCACGGGTTTTTAGATCCTAATAGCTCAAAGTGTATTCCTTGTATTCGTGGTTTTTATCTTGGTGAGCACGGGCTTTCCGATGACTATAACGAAGTAGTTCCAGAGATCAACTACGGCCCTTCCGTATCGGATCTTTCTGAGAACTCGGAGTGGAGAAAAGTCTTAGATTTGAACCATTGGGCGTTGAGGCAGAGAACAATCACGAAGGAGAGAGTGTTGAGAACTATTTGACGAGGAAAGGAGAAGATCCATACCAGAGCATATTGATCTTTTATTGGATTTTGAAGAATTCGGAATCATCAAAGGTGAATCTCCTGATATCCTAGACCAATCCCCCCAACCTGTTGAGGCTGTTGAGGACACCTACCGCATGTTTGGGTTTGCCTCAAGTCCTGCAAAGGACTATGACGGCGAGCAAGTAATTCAAAAGGGTCTCAATATCGAACCTCTCGTGAGCAGAGGTTGGGTTGATTGGGATCATGATAGATTGAAAATCATTGGTTGGGTCAATTCTGGCGACTTCCGCCCTAATCCGAATCGTAAAGACATGGCGAAGGGGCTATACGTCGAGTATACCCTGAACAAGAAAGATGATATTGCTCAACGAGTCTGGAATATGGCCAAGTCTCTTGAAGAGGTAGGCTGTCCTCGGAGATTCGGTCTATCCCTGGAAGGTCAAAGGAAGTCTGCCAAGTCCGGCAAGGTGTTCGCTGCGGATATCTACGGTCTTGCAATTACTCCGTATGCCAAGAATATCGAGACATCAGCGCATACATTTATGAAGGGTCTACTTGGTGCAGATATTGGTGAGGAAGAATATTTGCCTGAGAGTATGTTTATGAAAGGGTTTGATGAGGATAGATTGGTTGCTGAAGTATCATATAGGGTAACAACGGATATTTTAGATATGATAAAGGCTTTGATGGCGGGGTATGCCACTGGAGGTACGGATCAGGCTAATTTTGCTGCTCTGAGGAAAGAATCTTTACAGGGCAAGGATAGACCAACGGTTGAGCCTCTTGTGGATGTTTCTTCTTATCTGGAAAAGATGCCTTCTGATCTTAGCGGGTATCAGGAAGATGATCGAAAGGTGCTAGAGAAACTACGGGGTATGGCGAAAGGTTGTAACGGGAAACTTTCCAAGTCGTGTGCTGCAATTCTTGGGCACACGATGAAGGGGTATCCTATGTCGAAAGCATTAAAGCACCTCGGATTTTTGGATAATTAGATATACCATAGGGAGGTATAGAAAACTTGTCGGATTTGGCAGATCTTCAGAAGTCCATGACTGATGCCATGGAGAATTTGGAGTTTGAGATTGCGTCGGAGTTTTCCGATACAGATAATGAAGAATCTTTTGACAAGGGAGCAATAGATTTCGATCTCAATGTTGTAGAGGTTGAAGGTAATGATTTCGATGCCCACGAATTTCTGAAGTCCCTTGGTGCGGTTTCACAGAGCAACACCGGCAAGTTGGCAAGAGCAATGGAACAAATGCTCAAGGTCGTTCATTCTCAGTCTGCTCTGATCAAGGGCTTGAGTGATAGGATCGATAATCTCGGCAAGTCCCCAAGTTCCTCGAAGGCAGCCCTTACTCCTGAAATGGCCAAGGCCATGTCTGGGCAGATTGTTGACAGACCGTTTTCCGTTATTGGTGGTTCTGATGATAGTGATACCGATGGTTCTGGTGTGATTGGTCCTTACAAGGAGCGAATTCGTAAAGCCTTGATCAAGGGTATTGAAGCAATGGAAATTGATTCTGAATCTGCGCTTACCGTTCTAGGAATGCCCGATAACACACCGATTAGTAGTGTGCTGAAGTCGGTTAAATCTGAAGTCCGTAGTATTATTGAGTCTGCTACAAAGGCCCAGTAGGAGGTATTAAGAAATTATGAGTTCAATTCTTAATTGGCTCGCGTCTAGCAAGAATTCGCCTAACGGTTTCGGTTTTCTTACCCCATCTTACGCTCGTGAAATTCTTGATCTCGTAACTAGCGACAGCGATATCAGGAAGTCGATTCAGTTTGGTGCCAGCGTCGATGAGATGAAGAAGTCTATCGACATGGGCGCTATTTCCGGTGACCAGAGCGCGGATCTGATGAAAGCTTTGATGGCTGGTTACGATGTCGGTGGAACTACTCAGGCTAACTTTGCTGCTCTCAGGATTGAGAATCTTCAGGATTTCATGGCTATTCTTACGGCTCAGGAACGACACATTGCGCTTTTGAAGCACCCGAAGTTGGCACAACCGCATATCAGGACCACGGCTTATGAGTATGTCCGTCAAACCGCTATCGGGAATACTGATTACCAGTGGAGATCTGAAGGCGAGCTTGGAGACGAAGAGGAAGGGACCGAAGACCGTAGGGTAGCGTTGTGTAAGTACCAGTCAATCGTTGGGTCGTATTCGCTCGTTGCAACGCTGGTCAATGCCATGGTTTCTCCGGAAGTCCTTTCTACTCGTCAGCGTCTTCTGTCCATGCGAATCACGAAGGAACGATCTTTGTTCATGGGCAACGCGCGACTTGGTTTGAACGGTGTTGAAGGTATGGAGCCGGACGGCATCGAGACCATCGTTACCCGCGATGTTGGTGCAGCGAATATCGTCAATTGCTGGGGCCAGCCCATGACGAATTTGCACCTTGACAATGCTGTAGAGATTATTCGGTCTCCTGGTTTCGGTTTTGCTAGTGACGTTCTTATCCCTCACGTTATTTGGAAGGATTTCTCTGCTGAGTTCATGCCGAATTTCCAGTGGAGGCCGGGCGATGTTGGCAAGAATAACGAGATGAACGTTGGCATGATGGTCCGGTCCGTTCCGACAACTACCGGTGAGCTTGATTTCACTCCGATCCATCTGTACCAGGGTCTTACGATGGAGACTCCCCTTGCCGCTTCGATGACAAGGGCTCCAACACCGGCTCCTGCGGTTACGATTGCTTCCGTTGCTACTGGAACGGGCCAGTGGGCTAACGCTCTTGGTGCGGCAGGCGGAACGGTGGAATATCGTGCTTCTCTGTGCAACCGTTACGGTGAGTCTACCGCTCCTGTTACGGTTCCTGCTTCGTTGGCTATTGGGGCTGGCGCGGTCACTAACTCCGCTCGAATTACTGTGACTAACCCTGCTGCCGGGTACAATGCGCCTGTTCCTAATTACGTGAAGATTTACGCTCGATATACCAATGCTCTCGGCGTGGTTTCTGCTTGGGGCTGCATTTCCCGTTCTCCGATTACTACTCTCGTTGGTGGCGCTGCTAGCTTGGTTTATGATGACAACGGCACGAGTATGCCGGGTACCTACCGTGCTTTCGTGCTTGATTTCCAGCCTACCACGTATCAGGCTCCCCAGCTTATGGAGACTTCCAAGATTGAACTTCCCATGCTTACTCTGTCAAAGCAAGCGGCATACGCGAACTTCTGGTGGGGCATGTCGGAAGCACCGTTGCGAATCGTCATGATCTCGAATATCGGTCGGCGGACTAGCTAGAAAGACTGAGGTAGGAATAAAAGGGAAGGGTGACGGATGACTCTACCTAACTATACTGATATGCCTCGGTCTGTTCGTTGGCTTGATAAGCTCCCTCCTCCAGCGCATAAATTCAGGCTTGGGTCCAGGTTCTATCAGGTTGTAACTTATTGCCGAGATACGTATTCTTTCTATTCGACTGGGGCTGCGCTTTTGAATGAGCTTAGGACGATTGCTGGTACTGTCAGAACACTTGCGAATGAACTTAGAGCGAGGATTCATACTGCCGGTGATCTCGAAGTTCTCTTGGTTGATCTCAGGGCAAGAGCAGTTGAGATTGTTACCCTTGCGAATGCTATTCGTGGTGAGTTGATTACTGGCGGGCAACTTCAGGCAAGACTTCAGGATCTCGAAGATAAGGCATTCAATGCCCTGTTGAATAGCCCTGGTTGGGCACAAGACGGCGGTGTAGCGACGGACTTTGAGAACGTGAATCCGGTTAACGCTGTTGTGGATGGTTCATATCGGCTTTCGGAATGGGTTGATCTCCTTGCTGAACTTCGCGCAAGGATTGATACTGCCGGTGATCTTGAGGCTCTATTGGTGGATCTCAGAGCACGTATGGTTGAGGTTGGCGCTCTTGATACCGAAATTCGTACCAGGCTTGATACTGCTGGCGATTACCAGGCGCTTTTGTCTGCTATTCGTGCAGAGCTTATTGCCAATGGCGAGATCTCAGATATTCTCATTGATATCCATGAAAAGGCATACAACCAGATTCTTACCGATCCTGGTTGGGCACAAGACGGCGGTGTAAATACAGACTTTGAGAACGTGAATCAAATCGACGCTATCATTAATGGATCGTTCTATGCGAATATCGTTGCGGCGGCAACGAACTACTCTCCGACTTCTCCAGCTTGGGATACGATTGCCGGTGAAGAACGATGGGTTACTATGTCTGTTACGGCTGCTGGCGTTGTTCATGCGACTATCTCCCCTGCTGCTCCTACTGGAACAGGGGTTATTCAGCGTTGTCCGTACACCGAGTGCCCTATTGGATTGATCTATGTTCCTGCATCATTTACTGGCGGGGTTTCGCTTGCTGGTCTGCTCACATTTACAGACGGATTTCCGCGAAGGCTTGCTATCTATACTCCTATGGTTACCGCTGACGTTGCTGCTATTGTTGCTCCTGCCCCAACGGCTATGACTGCTCCAGATATCGCTGTTGTTGCTGCCGGTGCCCCTGTTCCGTTGATTGCTGGAGGAACCAATATCACTCCTGTCGGTTGGGATACCGGGGCTGCCGAGACCCGCCTTGTTACACTTTCGGTCAATGCTGCTGGCGTTGTGACGCAGACTGTTTCTGCTATCGGTGCGCTTGAAGCCCCGAGACCGCCAAGTGGAGAGTGCCCTATTGGTGTCGTTGCTGTTCCTGCTAACTTTACTTCTGGTGTTTCTGCTACGGGTCTTTGCACGTTTGTTCAGGGCTTCCCGAGAAGGCTTGCTGTACATACGCCTATCGCTACTGCTGCTGTTACGGCCATGACGGCTCCGAATATTGCTGCTATTGCTGGCGCTGCTATTGCTGCTGTTACTGAGCCTGCGGTTACTCCAACCACAGCGACGATTCCTGATACACTCCCGAATACTGACGCAGCGTAGGTTTAACTATGGGATATAGTGTAATTAGAAGTAGGGGCGGTCCAGATACTGTTGGAGTATTCTATAACGAGGATACTATTGTTCTTGAATTCAAGGATAATATCGCAAGTATTCCAGAAAGCATTGAAGACCAGGATGATTTTGCAGAGTACTTACAGGCTGAGTATAAGCACTTTTTTACCGTTCAGGAGTGGAAGGAAATGGAAGAAGACGATATCGGCGAAGAATTTGAGGAATCTATTTCTGATTTGATCGATCCCGGTGCTTTGGGTGGTGTGTTTGTAGATCCTTTGGATCTTGATAGTGAAACTGTAACAATTGATTTGATCGATGAAGACGAGGAAGAAATTGAAGACGAAGAACCTGAACCAGATCCGTTGCTGGGGTCTATTTTTGCTGAGTCGGAATCCGAAGAAGAAGAATCTATTGAGCCGGAAATTGAACCGGAAGAGGATGAAGATAACGCTGTTATGCAGGCTATCCTGAATGCACAGACCATGGACGGTGTTGTTGAAGCGTTGATTTTGGCTGGTTGTCCGTTGTCTGAGGATATTCTTTTTGACAAGATGTTAGAACTCAGGAAAGCCGGTGTTTCCGCTGTGAAGGGAAAGCAAAACGGGCTTCTCAAGATCTCTGTGAAGAGGGTTTTGAAGAAGCACAACTAAGATGAATCGGGAGGTTGCGGGATGCGCTTGAAAGGACTTGATAGCCAATGGTTACTTCCTACGTATTTTATTGGCGTGTATAAGGTAGTTGATCCGAAGGGGAATATCTTAGATCCATCTGATTATACTGTTCCTGAGAGAAGATACGTGATGATCAATCCTAATAATGAAAAAGATATTCTTCCTGATAGAGTTATAGATACGTATATTGAAACCGCTATTGCGGAAGTACAGGCATTGATTAGTGCTCAGATTGGTCTGAAAGAGCATATCGTTGAATTTCACGATTATGATCAAGATGCTGCGTTGGAATTCTTCATGGTGAAAACGTATAAGTACCCGATTATCAAGGTACACGAGATGAAGATTACTTATGGTGAAAATGGGGCAGATATTCTTGTGTTTCCTGAGAACTACTTGCAAATCAAGTCTGGGACGAATTATAGTTATATCCAGGTTCTTCCAAGAATTGGCGGAGGTTTGTATTTATCTGCGTCACCTCAATTGTCGTATTATTTCCAGACTGCCGGAAGTCTATCAGGGCGGATTCCTTCGGCAATCCGCCTTGAATATGACGCTGGCCTGGAAGGCTTGCCGGATGAACTAGATATGATGTTGGTTGACGCTATCGGGATGATTGCGGCAATGAGGTTGTTTTCTATGTGGGGGAATATCATCATTGCTCCTGGTGTAGCGTCGTTTTCAACTAGCTTTGATGGGATTAGTGTTTCTATCGGAACAACAGCGTCAGCAGAGAATTCGCCGTTTTCTGCGACTATTTTGGAATTGGATCGTAAATTACATGGTCGGTCTATTGAGGGCACTCCTGGAACAATAGCTATGCTGAAAAAGAAGTATCAACGAATTAGCGTTGGAATTCTGTAGATAGTCCTCAATAGGCAACAATCTTCATGTTGCCTGCGTGGGGCACAGGTCAAGGCTGTATCAGCCCCCCGTATAGCTAAGATCTGTGTCTCACGTAGGCAGCATGAGGATAAAAAAGAAACAGGGGCTTGATGAGAAAAGATCTTCTAAGACAACTTACTGAAGGGAAACTCACAGAGTATCCCAGGGATTATTTGGATTTCAATTTCTCTCGAACAATTCTTGGGTATATGAACGTATTGATACAACAGCGTGGAAGAAGAGCGTTGCTGTTTCATAGCGTTCCTTGCCCTTGTGTTGCTGTCAACGAACAAGGGGGGTCTGGTTATCCTTCTCCAAACTGTGTTTCTTGTGGAGGATACGGGATTTATTTTTTGCACGATAAGCCTCATGAATTAAGGGCTTTAGTTAGTAGTACAAACATGGTTGAAGGGGATACAAGAGGAAGTGCTCCGTTGCAGTCTGGTACTGTTTCTATAACTGTTCCGTCGGAGTACAACCTATCTTCTGGGGATAAATTTGTGTTTCCTGATATGAAAGTTCCTGTGCCTTTGCTCAGGAGGTATAAAGCAGTTGACGAGGGAATTCCTGTTCCGTTCGCTATTGTGGATGTTGAAGATATGGTTACAAAGTATGATGATCCTTCTTCTCCTGTTTTGAACATGGAGCGAGGGAAGGATTATACTATCGACATTGAAAACAGAAAGATTGCGATTCCTTCAGGGAGTGTCTTGACAGATAATATGGTTGTGTCTCTTTCGGCAATCGTGATTCCAGAGTACATCATTGAAACTGTGAACCACGCCAACAGGCAAATATTGACTTCGCACAGCGATGAAAAAGCAAAAGTTCTGAATCTCCCGAAGAATTGTACGGCAACTCGTTCTGATTTGTTTTTCGGGCAACGTGTACAGTACAGCAAAAGCGCAGACTAAGTATGGCAAGAGTGCGAATTGATCTAGGATCGTTTACTCTGCTAGCTCGAATGATGAGAATGCGTGTTGAAGAAGTGAGATCCAAGATCAGTTTTTACGTTGCGGATTACTGGCAAGAACAAGTCATGAATACCGGGAGATTGTCTAACAGGGGAAAAGCTAGGTACCTTCAAGCTATTCAGGCATATAGAGATCCGAAGGTCGGGGCTTACATAGACGATAAAATAGCCATTCTCCTGGAAACAGGATGGGGGGCTTTCGATATGAAACCTGGGTTACTTTGGGGAATAAAAGGGCTTCCTTTCTTCGGATTGCGAAGAAGGGTAATTCCTATAAAGCAAATTGGGGGTAACGTGGAATTTCGTACCGTAACGGAGAATTCCAAGGGTTGGATTCATCCGGGGTATGGGGGCGGGCACGTTATCAACAGGGTAAAACGGAATATCCCGAATTTGATCAAAGAAATACTTGAGCGATCTCAAAAGTAGGGGAGGTTGATTAGTGGCGAAATCGAAAAAAACTAGCGGTAAGAAGGATTTCGGTAAACCTGAAATTGTTTCTTTAGACAACGGTATTTCATTTATCAACTGTAGCGTGAGCGATATTGTGGACTTTGTTTCTTCTATTGTCGGAAAAATGAATACTGAATTGCCTTGCACAGAGTATACGAAAGCTATTAGTAATCTTTCGGTTGCTTCTAAATGGCTGAAGCTAAAGGAGTGAAAACCAAGCCTTTCGCTATTGAAGATCTTTCCAAGCGAGCTTATCCGATGTTTGAGAATGGCGAGGTTTCTCCAGGTATCGTTGTTTCTGATGATGGGGTAACATTTACAGGTCAACGTGGTCCGATTAAAGAGGTTGGTGTCAACGGTTGTCAAATTGACGATATGATCGAATTTGCGAAAATTGTTGTAGAAGGATTCAATGCCCATTTTCCGTGCAGTGAGAACAAGTATGTTGCCGATGAACTTTTCAAAGCGTTACATTGGCTCAAGATGCGCCGAGTTAACAGAGAAAAGCGCGGTGTTGAAGGTTGCAATAAGGGGTGAGTAATTGTCTGATGCTTACGTAAAACCTCAAAGAGATAGCGTTGGAATTGTATTTCCTGAGATGATTCTTTATTATGTTCTTCAGAGTCTTCCTATAGCTTTGAAGCAAGGGAAGTATGCCGAAGGGCACAGGGAAGAATCTATTATAGCGCAATTCAGAGGTATTTCTGAAAGAGACATCAAAGGTTGTTTCAATGCTTTGAGAAGCAATCCTCCCAAAGTATCTTTGGCATTTCCAAGGGATGAACATTCTTTGCCGTGTATAACAGTTGTTCCTGAGAGTATGAATGAACAAACCATAGTTCTAGGAGAATCGGGAGACGATATCCCATACGACGCTACTGAGGTAGAAACAGATACGGTGTTGTCTCCTTTGAGTGGATCTGTGGTTGGCGAGACGGTGTACAAGTTTCCTGTTTTGAATATATCCGCTCAGTCGATACAAGATTCTATCTATATCCGTAGATCTGGGGAAGAAATACCTTTGTTTTCTGTGTATAGCGAATTTACGATAGACGCTGAGAATGGTAGGATTACGTTGGCAACCCCGACAATCGCCGATGACCAGGTTGTTTGTAGCGGGTATATTCATTATACTCTTGAGGGCGGAGAAGTGTCTTATGTTGGAATGCAATTTAGTCACGTTATTTTTGTCGATACGATTAATCCTCTTTTGACAAATTTTCTCGTTGGGTTGGTATGGCGAGATTTGATGGTGAATAGGTTGACTCTTCAGGAGAATTGGCTAGAGAATGTGAGGATATCTAGACGTTCTTTAAGCCAGTGGGATCTTGTTCGTCCTCCTGTTGGATTTAGATCTGAGTTACAGGTAACTGGTTTGACGGAATGGACCGCGTACGCCAGGGAAGAAAGGGCGAAGATGGTTCATGATACAATTCTCGATTCTGACGGTAATCAGTTATTCGTAAATCAGCATGATATGATTGAATAACAAGGAGGATAGAACCATTGGCTAAAGTAGTCCGGTGGAAAGGCCATAATATTGTTCGCCCAGGGTTTGGTACTTTCTTTAATTTGGACGGAATGGTAAATCCAGATCTTACGTCTGAGGCAACGGTATTTGTCGTTGGTGAAGCGGCTGCGGGTCAACCTATGGAGCTTCTTTCTGCTCCTGTTATTCATAGGTTCTATTCTTCGGACGATATGATCAGGGAATTCCAGACTGGGCCGTTAGCTGAAATGGCGAAGTTTCTTTTTGATCCTCTGATTGCTGGCCAGCGTGAACAAGGAATCGAATTGAAGGGCTGTAATGAAGTAATTGCTATCAAGACCAATTTATCACTTCAGGCTAGCTACGCTGTAAAAGACGCTGTGGCGAATACTGCTTTTACGCTGAAAGATAGGCTTTGGGGAGCGCTTGGAAATTCAACCTGGTTCAAGATCGAAGTATCTGGAACAGGGCTGAAATTTATCGCTGGTAGGGCAGTTGCCCCGAATATAGGATCTCAGGATTCTTCTGATACAGGAGGTTTGTTCTCAATTACTGGTGTTGACGAATGGTTTTCTCTAACTTATACAGGGCTTGATGCTGCTGCTACGATGACTTTTGATGGAACCACATTGACAACGACAACTACACCTGCTGGTGATCCTGATTTGTCGATTACCTGTACTGGAAAAACTCTTACACAAGTTGTGAGCGAAATTAACGCTACTGGTGGCGGCGTTTATACTGCTGCTGTTCTTCGTACCGATAGAGCGGGTATTTTGGCAACATATATGGATCGTTTTGTTGGTGTAAATATTCGCGGCGTAATCGGAAAAGCGATGGGCGTTTCTTACGACATGGTTGAATGGATCAATGTATCATGCGATTACTGTGAAGCTACCTGGGCAGGAGGGTATGAACCTCAAGCATATGTTGCGGAAACACTGCTTGCTGGCGGTGCCCTTGGAGATTCTAGTACTACAAGAATTGATAGTGCTTTGAAGATAGCGTCTAGATTCAATGTTCAATATCTCGCAAGCGGATTCGGTGGGGATAGTGTTGGTGGTGGTATTACTCTTTCTACTGCTAATGGGTATTTCACTGCTCATGCAACGAATTGTAATTCTCTTGGGGTTCCCAGAGAAAGACTCGTATTTATCTCGAATGATGATATTACAAAGGCTGCAATGTATGCAACAGTACGAGCATTCAATAATGCTAACGTCATATGTGGAAACAATCGGTTGTATCG
>Ga0180007_10004832_pt1 | contig 14065 bp, 14 predicted proteins | sample MM_PC_MetaG_FD_121122 | JGI IMG/M metagenome (GOLD analysis project Ga0180007, IMG submission 121122) | Groundwater microbial communities from the Aspo Hard Rock Laboratory (HRL) deep subsurface site, Sweden - MM_PC_MetaG | ecosystem: Environmental > Aquatic > Deep subsurface > Groundwater... | reverse complement strand
GTTGAGATTATGAATGAAATCCGCGATCCCAATGTCCAGGAGACGCTGGGATTCGCGTTTAAGATAATGCGGGCAGTGGGCTGCTGTCTGCGGGCGAACCGGCTACGTCAGGTAGCGGAAGATTATCCGGAAGATTTCCATGGTGCGTCGTCGAGCAGTGAGGCCTGTGTCTAGCAGCCAGTTGTTGAACAGCCTGCAGTTTATTCACCTTGTGGTGATGTTGGACTGACAGTATAGTTGGCCCGCATTGCTGCATGGTGAAGGAAGAGAAGTAATTACAGTGAAACAAGGTCTTTTAAAAAAGGCATTCTGTGGTCAGCTGGTAAGGGTGGCCGCACCAAGAAAAAAAAGCGGATAGGAGGCGCGATACTATGAAAAAATTAGTCATTCTCGGTGCCGGCTGCGGAGGCACCATAATGGCCAACAAAATGAGGAGGGATCTGGACCCCCTGGAGTGGAGCGTTACCATTATTGACAAGGATAACATCCACTACTATCAGCCGGGTTTCCTCTTTGTCCCCTTTGGGATTAACACTCCCAAGGAGATCAAAAAATCGAAGAGGGAATTTCTCCCTACCGGCGTAGACTTCGTCATTTCCGAACTGACCAACATTGATTGGGATAAGCAGGAGGTAACGACCGCTACAAAAGGCAAATTCAAGTACGATATCCTGATCATGTCCACCGGCTGCGATATCAGGCCGGAGGAGATTGAGGGTATGGCCGAAGGCTGGAATAAGAACATCTTCGGATTTTATCGTTATGAGGATAGCCTGGCAACGAAGAAAGCCCTGCGACAATTCAAGGGCGGTAAAATGGTGATCAATATCGCCGAGATGCCGATCAAATGTCCGGTTGCGCCTCTTGAGTTCGCTTTTCTGGCCGACTGGTGGCTGACCGAACAGGGACTGCGTGACAAAACCGAGATCCAGTTTGTCACCCCCCTTTCCGGCGCCTTTACCAAGCCGGTGGCAACCAAGGTTCTTACCTCGGCCTGCGTGGATAAAAATGTTAATATCATCCCGAATTTCAGCATCGGGTCTGTAGATTCGGAGAAGAAGGTCATTGCCGCCTATGACGGCACTGAGGTGGATTACGACATTCTGATTTCCATCCCGCCCAACTTCGGATCACAGGTTATGATCGACTGTGAGGTAGGGGATCCCACGGGCTATATACCGGTGGATAAGCATACCCTGCAACCGGCTGGTCACGATAATGTCTGGGTCCTTGGTGACGGCACCAATGCACCGACCTCCAAGGCCGGTGCCGTGGCCCATTACCAGGCAGACATCCTGCATGAGAATATCATGGCGTATATTGAAGGAGGGCACCAACATGCCCTCTCGGACGGGCACGCGCTCTGATTCATCGAATCAGGCTTCGGGAAAGCCTACGCTATCGACTTCAACTACACCACCGAACCGGTCATTGGTAAGTTCCCCTTCCCTGCAGTCGGACCCATGGGTCTGCTGGAGGACTCGGAGGCAAATCACATGATCAAGCTGATCTTCAAATGGGTTTACTGGAACCTCCTGCTGAAAGGCGTGTGGCTCGGATTTCCGGAACTCCAGATGGAGGGCAAACGTTTGGATTTGATCGTTAAAAAATAAGAAAATTTTGAAAAAACTGTAAGTACAATATTAAAAGACGCCGGCCCCCTGTTTTGATCAGGTTGGCCGGCGTCTTTTATTCCTGTCTTGTGATGAAAGCAGCAAAGAGAAAAAGAAAAAAAATAGCATTCAGCTATAATGATTATCTCTCCACCCTCACGGCTGAAGAAAAGGGGCAGTATAGGAAGGAAATCGGTGCGCTGGAGGAGATCATTTATTCCTCAGGTGATGACGAAGAAATTATGAGGCGTGCCAGGGATTTTGATTCTGAACACGGCACTGACACCTTCGGTCAGGCTGTTAATCTTATCAGCTACTGTATCGCCTGTCACAAGTTTGACTGCAATTGTTAACCGGCGTTCAGCTGTTTGTCAGTGCGGTCTTCCCACCTCAAGTTCGTGCAGCGGCAGAATAAGATCCCCCATTGCCTTGACGCGCTGCGCCGTATCAAATGCCTGGAATGCGTCACAGTGAACACCGGGGCAGACAGCCGGGCCGGCGGCAGGGAAATTCTCCTTATTGCAGCAGAATCCGGGGATAACAACGTAGCCTTTTGCTGTCTTTACCCTGACGGTCTGGCAGCCTGGTGTATGGCCCGGAGTATGAATCAGGTTAACGCCGGGCACGAGTTCCATGTCGCCGTTTACCGGGGTAACCTTCAGTCCGTCAATAAAGTCGGGTTCATAGCGGTAGTCGAGAGGGTGGGGGGTATTGCAGCAGTCGAGTTCCTTCTGCTGGATGTAAAACACTGCCCTGGTAAAGAGCAGGTTGTTGCCGCAATGATCGTCATGCAGGTGAGTGTTGACGACGATATCGATATCATCCGGGGTCAGTCCTTCGCGGGCCAGGGCATCTTCCATGGTCATCGGCTCGAGGCCGGTCTCTGCAATAAATTCCGGCGGGGTGATGAAATCATCGAGGCCGGTGTCGATCAGGATATTATGGCCGTTTCCCCGGACAAGGAATGACCACATGGGCAGCCATATCCGCCGGCCATACTTGCGCTGGTAGGTCATTATGCCCTGATCCACCCGCCGGATACCGACCAGGAGCGGGGTGATTTCATGTTCCATTCTAAACAGCCTCCAAATAATAGGTGTAGGTTTCAGGTGAAAAAATTGAGAATGTATGATATCGGTGCGGAAATGTCAATCGGCAAGCTCAGTTTGACGGATGCAAAAAAGTCCGTCAAAAGCCATGGAGGGCTTTTCGGCTCTCTATCATATCATGGACCGTTATTATGCCGCAGGTTGAAGGCGGCTGACAGGGAGCGTTATTCCCAGCTGACGACGTCGGTGTCTTCACCCGTGCCGCCTGGCTGTTTGTCAAGCCCGTAGGAAAATATGTCTATTTCTCCATGTTCGCCGGGGTTCGTGTAATAGTAGGGGGTGTCCCACGGATCCAGGGGAACCTGTTTCGCAAGGTAAGGGCCGTCCCACTTGTCTTCTCCGGGGTTTACAACCAGGGCATCCAGGCCGTGGTTGCTTGTCGGGAAATTTCCTACGTCCAGCCGGTAGGTCTCCAGTGCGGTCATCAGCATTTCGATCTGGGCCTTGGCGGTTTTCTGCTTGGCAAACCCGAGTTTACCGAACATGCGCGGGCCGACAAGCGAGGCGAGAAGGCCCAGGATAACCAGGACGATGAGCAGTTCAATAAGGGAGAAGCCTGAGCAGTTCAGTATGCCTGCAAAAGGATGTTTGCCGGTTCTCATTACTGTCTGATTCTTAATAACTGTATTGCTCATTACGGTGTCTGTGAAAAGTTGTACCCTTAGCGAACAGACCTTACTATATTCTTTGCTTCTGAACAAACAAGATATTTTTGAAAAGAATCTGTCTGTCAACCCCGATGAAATTGCCTAAAGTCTGCCATGACTTTTTTGGCGCAGCCGTCCCTGAATGGCGCTTGAAGGACCCTGTACCCGTTTAAGGTCGGGCATAAATGTGGGTCCGTCAATTTTCGCTGGTTTTTCAAAATATTTGCTCATTGACACCTGATAGGGTTATATGTCCGGTTAGGAAATGTAGGAATCGTCCGAAATTTGATAGGATTTCAAAATGCCCCAGACGGTTTTTTTTACCAAGAAAGAGGTGCTTGGCGAGCTGCTCATCCAGAAGGGCAAGCTGCAGCCGCATCAGCTTGAAAGGGCTCTCTCCCACCAGGCAACCGTTCCCCAGCGCCTCGGCGACATCCTTATCTCCCTGGGGTTCATCAGTGAAGAGGATCTGTTGACCGCCCTGGCCAAGGCCCTTTCCCTGGGTATTTACAGTCCGTCCCCTGATGACGAGTTCCTGCCCCTTCCGATCTCGTCCCCTTTTCATCTCGAACATCCCTTTGTACTGGTCAGGGACAGCGCCGGGGAAACCATCCTTGTCGCTTCTGATCCGCTGGATGGCGATATCCTTTCCGCGGCAAATCTCTTTGCTGCCGGCCCCTTCAAGATCAAGCTCATGCAGGAATCACATCTCAAGAAGATAATGGATGAGCATTACGGCCTTGCCCCTCCTGAAAGCGGAGGGAGCGGCTATGCAGGAGAAGAGGCCGACATTGACAAGCTCAAGGACATGGCGTCCGAAGCGCCGGTCATCAAGTATGTGAACAACCTGATCGACACGGCGGTGAATCAGCGGGCCAGTGATATTCATCTTGAGCCTTTTCAGGAGGGTATGATCATTCGTTTCCGGATCGACGGTATTTTGCATGACTTTGAAATCCCGCCCCAGTCGATGCAGGCGGCCATTGTTTCAAGGACCAAGCTGCTGGCCGCCCTGGACATTGCCGAGCGTCGCCTGCCCCAGGACGGCAAGATCTCCATGCGTATTTCCGGCAAGGAGATTGACCTGCGGGTTTCCACCATGCCAACCGTCTATGGCGAGGGGGTGGTGGTGCGTATTCTGGAGAAAGGGAATATCATCCTGGAAATGGGCCGCCTGGGCATGGGCGCGGAGCTGGAGAAGCGATTCAAGGATATTATCACCATGCCCCACGGCATCGTCATGGTGACCGGTCCGACCGGCAGCGGCAAGACCACCACCCTTTACTGCGCGCTCAATCATATTAATTCCGGCAACAACAAGATAATCACCATAGAAGATCCGGTTGAATACCAGCTGTACGGCATCAACCAGATTCAGGTCCGGCCGGAGATCGGGCTTACCTTTGCCCACGGTCTCCGTTCCATTGTTCGTCAGGACCCTGATGTAATAATGGTGGGAGAGATCCGGGATCTGGATACCGCTGAAATCGCCGTGCAATCATCACTCACCGGCCATCTTGTCTTCAGTACCCTCCATACCAATGATTCGCTGTCCGCCGTGGTGCGAATGGTCGATATCGGCGTGGAGCGTTTTCTTATCGCATCATCACTGCGGGCGGTTTTGAGCCAGCGGCTGGTTCGTTGTATCTGCACCCACTGCAAGGAGGAGGGCGGCACGGTCTCCGGGCTTCTCGGCTATAAACCCGGCGATGTTGATTTCCCGGTATACCGGGGCAGGGGCTGCAGCCGATGCTCAAGCACCGGTTACACCGGCCGGATCGGCATTTATGAATTATTACTGATCAATGAAGCCTTGAGCCGCGGCATCTCGCAGGGGATGGATCTGCTTGAACTGAAGGACATTGCCGACGCTCAGGGTTTTCAGCCCATGTTTGCGGACGGTCTTGCAAAGGCCAGTGAAGGTGTTACCTCTCTTCCAGAAGTGATGCGCGTGTGCAGGGGTACTCAGGATGGGATTTTATAACTACTCGGCGCTGGATTCCGAAAACATCATCAAGGAAGGGGTGCTGGAAGGCCCTGACGAGGCAGCGATTGCCAGACACCTTATGCTGCAGGGGTTTCGTCCCCTTGATATTCAGCTCCATTCGTCGTCCAGGATGTCCCTGCCGATGTTTAGGTTCCGTTCCCGGAAGCTTACCAAGTCGGATATTAATTTCTTTACCAAACAGATAGCCCTGCTGCTGAACGCCGGCCTGTCGGTTGATGTCGCGCTCCGGGTAATGAAACAGCAGTCCGGCAAGCCCGCTTTCAAGGAGTTTACCGGCCAGATAGAGCGTGATCTCAAGGAGGGAAAATCATTCTCCCAGGCGCTGGCCAGGCAGCCTGAATACTTTTCATCGATGTACATCAACATGGCGCGGGCCGGAGAGGAGGGCGGTATCCTGCCGACCATGCTCGTCAAGATTTCTGAATACCGGACCACCTTTGAGGACCTGAAGCAGTTCATTGTCTCCGCTTCGATATATCCCGTCATCCTGATTGCCGTCGGCGCTGTGGCGTTGTTTCTCCTGGTCTCTCTGATCCTGCCGAAATTCGAAGTTCTTTTTGAAGGTATCGGCCAGCAGCTGCCTTTTCACGTCAGGCTGCTGATGGATGTGTCCAGGCTGGTCAGCAAAAACTTTTTTCTCATTGTCCTGCTGCTGGTTCTGCCCCCTGTTTTCATTTCCGCATATCTGCGGACCAGGGAAGGTCGGCAGACCGCTGACCGGCTGGCTATCCGTTTACCTCTGATTTCAGGCTTTGTCCGCGATATTGAAACCACCAAGATATTCAGAACCCTCGAGGTCCTGGTAAACAATGGCGTGCACCTGGCAACCGCCCTGAAGATCAGCAGCGGGGTGGCAAGCAATTCCGAGTACCAGCGCCTGCTGAATCGGGCGACCCAGGCCTTGAAGGAAGGTCAGCGGGTCGGCAAGAGGATCAAAAGTGAAGGGTTGCTGCCGGATCTTGCTGTTGAACTGCTGTCCATCGGCGAGGAGTCCGGCCGGGTGGGGCAGGTTTGCGGACAGGTTGCCGATCATTACGAGAATGAATTGAGGGTCCGTATCAAGAGGCTTCTCGCCCTGATAGAGCCGGTTTTTATTCTTGTCATAGCTTTTTTCATCGGCTATGTGGTTTTTTCCATGTTATCCGTCATTCTCAGTATCGGTGAAATTGCCGTATGAGTCTGTCAGCAAAAAGAAGAGACCCCGGGCGGCGGGCGACAAGCCTCATGCAGGCCGGTTTTTCATTGTTTGAGATCCTGGCTGTCCTGGTCGTGCTGGGAATTATGGCCTCGCTCGCCGTGCCCGCATCTTTTCGGATCGCTGACAATATCGATTTCCGCCGCCAGACTGAAAAAATTCTGGCTACCCTGCGTTATGCCAGGCTGTTGTCCGTGACCAGGGGCAGGGAGGTGCGGGTCATGCTTGATCAGGAAAACCCGCATGCTCTCCGGCTGAGCGGCGCTGTTTCAGAATACCGGGAGTATGATCTTGCCGAGGGAGATCAACTGGTCCTGCAACCGGAGGAGATAGTGTTTTTTGCCGAGAGCCAGGCAACCCCGGCGACCGTGTTCTTAACCCGGGGGGAGCGGGTGAGCGAGATCGTTCTTGATCCGCTCACTGCCATGCCGGTAATGGAATGAACAGGGTCGGCATGCTCCCCATGAGGCGGCAGAAAGGTTTTACCCTGCTGGAGTTGCTGGTGGCGATACTCCTGCTGGGCATGATATCCACCATGATATACTCGATGATGAGCGTCGGGATCAGGTCCTCGGAAAGGGGGGAAAAACGGCTTCTGACCATGGACAGGAAGATGGGGCTTCTGACCTTGATGCGCCGGCAGGTTGCCAGTGCCTGGTATGATCCCCTTGTCCAGAGGGTCATGATTTCGGCTGATGATTCGATCCTGCGCATCCATACCCGTACGCCTCTTGTCAACCGGCATGCCGGTCTTGTCCTGGCTGTCTACCGGTACAATCCTGATGAGAGCACGGTGTATTACCTGGAGAAGAAGGATTTTTTTAATGGGGAGTATGGGGACAACTATATACCCGGTTTCGAAGAAATGATCCCCCTTATAAAGACCGATGTCGGGATAGCAATGGAGTATGATCCTGACACCGGGGCAGTGGCTGTTGACTATGGTGGCCGGTATGTTTTATACCCCCGATGCATGAACAGGGAGAGTGTTTTCTGATGGCGCGCCTAACGGGAAAAAGAAGGGGCCAGGGAGGATTCACCCTCATTGAGGTGCTGATCGCCGCCGTGGTACTTGGCTTGGCCTATGTGGCCATTCTGCAGAATTTTTCTCTGTCAACGAGAAACATATTCCGCCTGGAGCAGAAAAGGGAGGACATCCTTGTCGGCGCCCTGCGCCTGGATGAGCAATTGCTGGATATTGATGCAAACGGGAACTCTGCAGAGGGCTCTCCCTTTGTTGAGGGCTTGCAGTACAGTCTGCTGCTGTTAACCGACAACAGCCGTAACCTTATGACCCTGAAGCTGGTAAGGAAATAAATGGCAGCCTCTTTTTACAGGAAGAAAAACATGCCTTCGGGAAGAGCGGTGTTTCTGTTCGGGCGGTTGCTGCCTGCCGGCAACAAGGGTTTTGCGCTGCTGATTGTTGTTGTTGTCATGCTGTTCCTCTCTTTTTTGGCATCACAGATTGTCATGCAGGTCCGTACCGAGCTGCAGGTGGCGGCGAATGTCAAAAAAAACACCGTCTCCCGGTTCCTGGCCGAGGCGGGTATCAACCTGGGAATTTTCAGGTTGCTGGACAAGCCGGTTGACACTGATGCAATGGCAGACGAAAAATTTCATGAGGGCATCGTGTATGAGACATCGTTGCCCACCGGTACTGCCAGGTATTATGTTGTCAATGAAAACGGTAAAATAGATCTGAATACCGCGCCAAGGGAGCTTTTTGAACTGTTTTTTGCACACCATGACCTGGACCAGGAACAGATTGCCGTGATCCTTGACTCACTGGCCGACTGGCGCGATACAGACGATTTTCACCGGCTTCTGGGTGCTGAGCAGGAGACCTACCTGGCAATGGATGAACCGTATATCCCCAGGAACGGGCCGATCAGTGATCCGGCCGAATTTTTTCTGATAAACGGTACTGCAGGACTTGCCGGGAAGTTTGCCGCTGACCAGGTGTTTACCGTCCACAACCCGATGAATAAAATAAATTTCAACAGCCTGACCCCGGAAATGCTCGACTTCATCGTTGGCGGCGACGAGGGAATGAAGGAGGCCTATCAAAGCGCCAGGAAGGAATATGGTGACCTCCCCGCATCCCAGGCCGAGCAGATACTGGGCCCGGAACGATTTCTCCTCCTCAGCCCTTATCTGTCGTTCGTCCCCGGCCGCAACAAGAATTATTTTATTGTTGCCGAGGGACTGGCGGGGTATTCTCCCGATGCAGAAACAGCGGCAGAGGATGTGACTGGCATGAAAATAAGTGCACTGGTCAGTGTCGAGAGATCCCGCTACACTTATCTGGCCTGGAGGGAAGGTTCCCTGTGAAAAACACCCTTGAGATACTGATCCGCCAGGATGAGATCGTCATTATTCATCCGCACCGGGAACATGTCAGCGAGCAGGTTGACAGCGAGGAGAACCTGCGCGGGCAGCTGCTGGAATTCTGTACCCGGCACTCCATCAAGCCGGGCAATGCGGTACTGTACATTTCCGAAGAATTGCTTTTTTACAAGGATGTTTTCCTGCCGCTCAAGACCAGGGACCTGCGGAAGACCGTGGCCTACCAGATGGAAATGCTGACTCCTTTTGCCGAGGAGGAGGTACTTTCAGGCTTCACCAGCAAGCGGGGCAGGGATAATTTCCGGGTGTCGCTGGTCGTAACGCCGCGGGCACGGGCGGAACAATGCGTCCGGGAAGTTCATGATGCCGGTTTTAAGTTGATCGGTCTCTTTCCGGAAAGCCAGCGTTATGTCGGCCGCACCAGGCAGAAAAACAAGTGGGCCCTGGTAATACCCGGCAGGTTTTTCAAGGTTTTCAGTTTTTCAGGCTCCCATCTTGATGATCGATTTCTCTGCGGGGTTGAGCCGGATTTTGATGATCTGGCCGCCTTCTGCGGCACAGAAACCATATACCACCAGCAGCCGCCCGCCGAAAGCCGGTTCATGCCGGCCCTGCAGCTGATTCAGAAAAAACAGGTTCCGAGAGCATTCAATCTGCTGCCGGAAGCTTACCGGCGGAAAGACTATTTCAGGATGGCGGCTATCATCCTCCTGCTCCTGAACCTGGCCGCCTTTCTCGGTGTTCTGGGCATTAAGGAGTTCAGCCTGCTCAGGGCGCAACGCCAGGTAGAGGTGGAAATCAGTCAGATCATGGCAAAGGTCAAAGAAGTTAACGAACTGCGAGACAGGGAGAGCCAGCTCGACAACCACATTGAGCAGCTGCGGGCGATTGGCCGCAATCCTGATATAATTCCGCTGCTTGCCCGGTTAAGCGATCTGCTGCCGAGGCAATCCTACCTGGATCAGCTGCGCATGGACGGCGAGAACCGCCTGCTGCTCATCCAGGGGTATACGGATGATATCAGCGGGCTGACAACCGCCTTGCAGGAACTGGGGAATGCCAGGCTGAAATCAACCAGCCGGCGGCAGAATAAAACATATTTCCAGGTGGAAATTTCGCTGTTATGAACAATCTTGCCCATATCCTCGACCGGGTCAACACCCGGACATTGTTGATTGGTATCGCCCTGGTGCTTCTGGCGCTTAATGCCGGGCGGTTTTGCGTTGATTTCTATTGGAATCAGCAGGCTGCCCTTGAAAGCAGAACCGCGATGCTGGCACAGTATCAGCTTTCGGTCAGAAAGCTTGCCGCACTGAAGACCAGGGTCGAGGCGCTTGCAAAACAGAAGGAAGAGATGGACGCTTATCTGTTTAACGGCCGATCCGTCGAGGAAGTTTCGTCAAACATGCAGATCGCCCTGCAGAAACAGCTCACCGACGCCGGGCTGGTGCTGGAAACATTGCGGCCGAGTTCTCTTGCTGACAAGGAGCCGGGCAAGACTCTCGGCCAGATAGCCGTTAACGTGCGCCTGACCGGTTCGCTGAATGGATTTACACGATTTCTGGCAAACCTGTATAAATCTGACAAACTGTTTCAACTTGACAGTTTTACCCTGAAACCAAGCAGAAATTCAGGCCTGACGATTTTTCTGGAAATGAAGGGTTTTTATAAGCTTGTCTGAGAAATAACGGAATAACAGGTATGGTGCGGGACGAAACATTGCTATTCAGGGGGGCGGCCATCGGCTGCCTGCTGCTCATTTTTTTCCTGTTGCTGAGAGACGGGGTCCATTCCTGGCGGAAAGATTATCTGCCGCCGCAGCTGGCTGGTGAATCGGTGCGTCGTGGTGCGGATATCCCCATGCAGAAGATAACCTCTCTGTATCCGGCGCCGCCGGCGGAAATGCCTGATCTCCACAAGGGATACCTGTTCAGTGAGTCGCGGGAGCCGGCCGCGGCCGGTATTCCCGGAACCAGCCCGGATGCGGGGGGGGGTGCTGACGGGATCAGGATCAGTGATGTCATGTACTCCGGCTCTCTTATCGGTGCGGAGACAAAGGGGATTGTTTCCTATCCGGTTGCCGGGGACAAGCAGAGCCGCGTTGCCGGCAAGAGGTTGGCGTACAAGCAGCTGGTGGTCGGTGATGTTTTTCTCGACCACGAGGTGACCGCGATTCATGCGGACCGGATCGTTTTCAGCCTTGATGGCCAGCCGGTTGAAATATCCCTGTTTAATCCGGCAAAGCAGAGGTTTGCCGTCCAGCAGCAGCTGAAGGGAACAGGCAATGGGCTGGCAGGAATTGCCGGCCGCAAACAGGCCGTGGATGAGACTGCTGCCGCGGATAAAACAGCGGCAACATCTCCCGAGACCAGGATGCCGCCGGCAATGGAGCGCCTGCGCAGGCAGTCGGCCAATGAGCCGATTCCCGCCGGGTTGCGGATTCCGTTCGGCAATACCGGCCGGCCTGGGCCATGACAGGAATTTTATAAAAAGCGTTGATCGCTGAATTGGAGTTGTGGAAGTTGAAATAAAAAGAAGGTGATTTATGCAATTGAGGAACGTTACAGCCGGGATATCGTTGATCTGTCTGCTTGTTTCCTGGGGGTGTTCGGCGCCGCTCAAGACCAAGCAGAAAGGATTCAGTTCTGTTGATATGGGTGCTCTTACCGCCCAGATCGAGAAACCGGCTGCGGCAAGTTCCGCCCTTGATGTGGCGGAGCAAAAGGATGTGCAGAACGGGGATGTCCCCAAGGTCAGGGATCTGGGTGATGCGGCTGAGAAGCAGAACCCGTACCTCCGGGATCTGGCCGCCCCGGAGAAGAGTAAGGTTCCCGAAGCGGCTGAGGGTGAGGGTATCCTGCTTAATTTCGATAATGCCGACATTTATGAAGTAATTCAGGTGATCGGTGAAACCCTCGGGATGAACTATATTGTCGATCCCCAGGTGAAGGGAGTGGTCAATATCCGCTCCGGCAAGAAGATCCCCATTGAGCAGCTGCCGATAATTTTCAGGAAATTACTCAACATCAACGGTTTGGATATCAAGCAGGAAGGCAAGTACGATTATATCCATGTTGCGAAAAAGATTTCATCCCGCGTGGTTTACGGACCCGAGGAGGCCGCCGGCCTTGCCGGTTCGCCTCAGGTTGTGATACAGGTCATCCCCATCATGCATCTTTCCTCCATCGAGGCCCAGAAGCTGATCGAGCCGTACTCCTCTGAGCAGGGGTCCATATATAATGTAGAGGCAACCAATACCCTGATCATCTCGGATTTTGAGAGTAATGTGGTGGATGCCCTGACGCTCCTCAGCCGCCTGGATATCTCGCCGCTGTCGTCGCTCAAGGTAAGGCTGGTCCGGGTGGATAATGCGCCCCTTTTTGAACTGCGTGACGAACTGGAAGAGATTTTCGAAGCCCTGCAGATAAATAAGAGGGATTTTGAGGGGGTCTCAGTGGTTCCCCTGGAAAGGGTAAACTCACTTCTCCTGGTGAGCGGCAATGAGTCGCTCATTGACAGCGCCGGAAAGTGGATCACCGAACTTGACGTGGTGCCGATGCAGGGCCGGGATAATATTTACATCTACAATGTCCGTAACTCGGTGGCTTCTGAACTTGCCGAACTGGTTAATTCCCTGATCAGTGAGAATACCGCCGAGCGGCCCGCGGCAACAACACCGTCCCGGCCGCAACCGGAGGGAGAGGAAAGAGCCCAGGCTCCGGAAGCAGAGCGGCCTGTTGCCGTGAGTGCCTCCAGGAGCAGGAGAGGCGGCGCCGGGCGGTTGTCCTCATCGCTGCAATTTACCGGTCAGCCGGTGCTGATTGCCGACGACGGCCGGAATGTCATCCTGCTGCGGGCAATGCCGGCCGACTACAGCAGGCTGATGAAACTGCTGGAACGGCTGGATAACCTGCCGCGCCAGGTTTTGATCGAGGTCATGGTGGCCGAGGTCAAGCTGAACGACAGCTGGAAATTCGGTGTTGAATGGGCCTTGAAAGACACCGGCCTGAACGTGAATCATCTTGATTATACCCAGACCTTCACAACCAGCTACAACCAGGTTCTCGACAATGTCGCCGGCGGCTTCACTTACAGCGTGGTGAACAGCACCGAGAGGTTCATCGGCCTGCTGAATGCCCTGGCAGATACCAGTGATGTCTCCATCCTCTCTTCACCGCAGGTAATGGTGCTCAATAACGAGACCGCAACGGTCAACGTCGGCCAGGAGGTCCCCATCGTGACCACGGAAACGTTAAACGACGAGTCCGGCGGCAACAACACCCGGACCATTCAGTACAGGGACACCGGAATTATTCTGACCGTGACGCCCAGGATCAATTACAACGGCATTATCATCCTGGATATTGACCAGCAGGTGAGCGAGGCCCTGACGGAAAATACCACCTCCGGCATTGATTCACCGGTGATTCTGAACAGGCAGCTCAAGACCAAGCTTGCTGTCAAGGACGGCCAGTCCATTCTCATGGGCGGCCTGATTGAGAAGAAGACCGAGGCCGGTGAGAACGGGGTGCCTTATGCAAAGGATATTCCCCTTATGGGCTGGTTGTTCAAGTACCAGTCCGAGACCAACAGGAACACCGAACTGCTTATCATGATCACACCTTACGTCATTGAGTCCGAGGATGTGCTGGATCAGTATATCCGTGAATTCAAGAAAAAGATGAACGACCTCCGCGAAAAGCTGACAGGAGAAAGTGCATTATAGTATTTTTCCATATCGCTGCCTGTCAAATATTTATAGTTTTTCCCGTTTTCCCTTAAAAATATTTGTGGAGGAATGGTGCGGCAAATAGTCGCACAATGTGCAAAACAGACTATGAACTTCTATGTCTATAGATATAGAAGTTCATAGATTATTCTGATGGGTTAGGTTTATTTTTTTTGTTGTGTTTCAATTTCCTTTATGATAAAAAACAATTAAGTGGGTATAGGTATATATAACGATGGCAGATGTAACGATATGACTTGCCTGCCGTGACTGTTCCGGAGGGGGGTGCAGAGAGTTATATTCCGATTTCTTTTGATTAGGAGGAGAGGGAAGCAAATGATCGCAGGTAACAGAATTTTAGGAATTGTTTTTGCCGTCATTTTGAGCTGTTCATTTATTGGTATCAATGCCGCAGGTG
>Ga0180007_10004831_pt1 | contig 14069 bp, 7 predicted proteins | sample MM_PC_MetaG_FD_121122 | JGI IMG/M metagenome (GOLD analysis project Ga0180007, IMG submission 121122) | Groundwater microbial communities from the Aspo Hard Rock Laboratory (HRL) deep subsurface site, Sweden - MM_PC_MetaG | ecosystem: Environmental > Aquatic > Deep subsurface > Groundwater... | reverse complement strand
CGTTCGCCCGCATTCAAGCCTGAACAACATGACGCCCGAATACTTTTGTCGGCAGTATGGAAAAAACATGAACCGTGGGGAAACCCTCAAGAATTGAGTGGTCCGAAGTTTCCCGGCAGGTCATAGCCTTCAAAATTTTATAAGATTCTGAACCATAAGTGCAATCCAACTTATTCTTATGCGCAAAATGGCGACGAATGAACCTTTTTCCCTCACGACCAGCAGTCAACTCGCCACCAGCACGCACTCGGACAGGCTGATTACATTCTTGGCAGACCAGCACGTTTTGATCAGCCAGATCGCGAAGAGCATCAATCTGGCTATCCCATTGCGGATCAAGGATTACGACAGGCCTGCCGGATGACTTATTTATAGATTTAAACATATTGCACCAATATAGAATTAATAGTTTTAACTATTGGTACTCAACAATGAGGATCACAGGCAACCCCAAAGGACATCGCTTTTTCAAAGATCGTCCCAACAGCCTGGGACGATGCCCAAAATTATCGACGAAATGACTGCAAAGATTTTCTATGGAAAGCATAACTCGACTGACGTCTGACAAACGCCATTTTTCAACAAGAATCCAACAATGCCGACCAATATGCCTTACATCCTAAAATACTTGACACTCTTGCACAGCTGAGGCTTATCAAAATGGCTGCAACAAAATGTGCAGCACATCTCAGGTGCGCATGCTCCAGGAGGGTGAGGAGCCAAAACTCTCGCCTTGCGGGCCAGCGTTCGTGCGATCGAAAAGCCCCCCCCCCCACGCGTACCAACTTAGGCTACATCATCGTCACCGGATCTGCCCGGCAGGCTGCGAAGACTTATTCGGCCAACAGTCAGAGGTGAAGAAAGCCCTTATTACCTTGAGTTCTCAGACGAAAGCGGGCAAAGTTGCGTCAATTCTAGCGGCATCCAGCATGTTTGTTTAGGTGGGTGGCACAAGCGCTTTTTCCGAAGCAAAGGCTTGGGTTAAATCTGCTTTCAGCGATACTCGCTAAAACACAGAGGTGTAACTATCTGGAATTCAATCGATGGCAATTCATTCATCCCGACAAGATAATTTACATTAGCATGGATTAACCCGTCTGGATAATACTCGATTCTCCAATCATGATAACCAACTACCACGCCAAGTACTTCGCCCACGACCTCACCATCCAAAAACCCACGGATGGCGTCGAGAAACTCTCCCGCTCACTTTTCGACGCCTGCGTCGATCTCAATCCGCACCAAGTGGATGCCGCTCTGTTTACCTTGCGCTCGCCCTTGTCCAAGGGGGTGATCCTGGCGGATGAAGTGGGACTCGGTAAAACCATCGAGGCGGGCCTGCTGCTCTGCCAGTTCTGGGCGGAACGAAAACGGGCGCTCATTGTCGTCTGTCCGGCTTCGCTTCGGAAGCAATGGAGCTTGGAACTGAGCGAAAAGTTCAATCTTCCGAATGTGGTCCTGGATGCTCGTGAATATCGTCTTGAAAAACAACGCGGCAATCCTGCGCCGTTCGAACAACCCAACGTCATCATCGTTTCGTTTCATTTCGCGGCCCGCATGCGCGAGGAAGTCCGGCTCAGAAATTGGGATCTCGTGGTTGTTGATGAAGCCCACAAACTCAGGAACGCCTACCGCGCCAGCAACAAGATCGGCCAAGGTTTACGCTGGGCTTTTGATGGCTGCTTCAAAGTTCTCATGACCGCCACTCCCCTGCAAAATTCGCTTCTGGAACTCTATGGCCTGTCTACGTTTTTGGACGAATACATGTTCGGGGATGTGGGGTCCTTCAGAGCTCAATTCATGAATGCAAGCGGAGACACCCAGGCTCTCCGGCAGCGTTTAGCGCCCATTTGTAAACGGACTCTGCGCAAAGAGGTCCTTGAATATATCCGCTATACCGAGCGCAAGCCTATCGCTTTTTCTTTTAGATCCACGGACGCGGAACAACGCCTTTATGACGCTGTTTCCGAATTTCTGAAGCGAGAAGAGACTTATTCTTTTCCCAGCCAACAACGCCAGCTCATTACCCTGATTTTACGCAAACTTCTGGCGTCATCCTCCCAAGCCCTGGTGGGTACCCTCCAGACCATGCGCAAACGCCTTGAAGACCTTCGGGTCGGCCTGGCTTCCGATAAAAGTCTCGCTCAGGAACTTATAGAATCCGAAGAAATCGAAGACGAACTACTGGAAGACGATTTGCTGGAAGAAGGCCAGCCGGAATCTGAGCCCTTGGCCATCGACCCCGCCAAGCTCGAAGCGGAAATCGCCGAACTCGATGAGTACATTCGCTGGGCGGAACTCATCCATGTGGACGCCAAATCAAAGACCCTACTCAAAGCCATAGAGACGGGCTTTTCCGAAATGGAAAAAATGGGAGCCTCAAAGCGAGCTCTCATTTTTACCGAATCGCGGAGAACCCAAGACTACCTCTACCAATTCCTGGAAGCCAACGGATACGCCAACCAGGTGGTTGCGTTCAACGGCTCCAATGCCGGGCAGGAGACACGCGCCATTTACGATTCCTGGCTGGAAAAGAACCAGGAGAGCGGACGCGTCAGCGGTTCCCGGTCCATCGATGTGCGCACGGCCTTGGTTGAACACTTCCGCGACAACGCAAAAATTATGATCGCCACGGAAGCCGCTGCAGAGGGCGTCAACCTGCAGTTCTGCTCTTTAGTCATCAATTACGACCTCCCCTGGAACCCTCAGCGCATCGAGCAACGGATTGGACGCTGCCACCGCTACGGGCAAGCTCATGACGTGGTGGTCATCAACTTTCTGAATGAACGCAACGCGGCGGATCAGCGCGTCTACGAATTGTTGGAACACAAGTTCAAGTTGTTCACCGGCGTTTTCGGGTCCTCTGACGCCGTGCTCGGTTCCATCGAATCGGGAGTAGATTTTGAAAAGCGTATTCTGGCAATTTATCAAACCTGCCGAACGCGGGAAGAAATCTCCGAGGCCTTCGAGACGCTGCAAAAGGAACTGGAAGATCAGATTGACGAGCGCATGGATGCCACGAGAAAACTTCTTCTCGACCATTTTGACGAGGATGTGCACGCTCGGCTGAAAGTTCAACTCGACGACGCCCAGTCTCAGTTGGATCGTTTCGGCAAGCGGTTCTGGACTCTCACTCGCTTCATCCTGCGGGACCACGCGCGGTTTAACGAACAGGCCTTGAGTTTCTCCTTGCAGCCTTCGCCGATCCAAAAGGCGAGGCCGGGAACCTATCACCTCATTTCCAAGGACAAACCCAACGTTTCGGGCGATTTTCTGTACCGCCCATCCCACCCCTTGGGCGAGCATGTGCTGGCTCAAGGCCGGGAGTGCGCAACACCTCCGGCCCGGCTGCGGTTCAATATCAGCGGGCACCCGGTTAAAATCGCGCTCATCGAACAGCTCAAGGGCAAGAGGGGCTGGCTGACGCTTCAATTGTTGGCCATTGAGTCTTTTCAGCGTGAAGAGTACCTCCTTTTCTCCGGCATCGACACGGCAGGCGCTTCGCTGGATCAGGAAACGTGCGAAAAGCTCTTTCATTGTGAGACACTGGCGGACCAGTCCGCCTTTCACCTGCCCGAAGATAAAGCGTCTCTTCTGGAAGGAAATGCTACGCGCCATGCCAAGGCCTCCGTCAGTCATTCCTTGGAGCGCAACAACGCCTATTTTCAAGAAGAACGGGAACGCCTGGAGCGCTGGGCCGAGGACATGATCCTGGCGTCGGAAAAGGAATTGTCCGATACCAAGGCCCAGATCAAGGCGCTGAACAGGCAAGCGCGTCTAGCCGCCAATCTGGAAGAACAGCAAGGTATTCAGAAACGCATCGCAGAACTGGAAAAGACCAAGCGCAAGCAGAGAAACCGAATTTTCGATATCGAAGACGAGATCGAGGCCAAACGCGACCAGCTCATTCGGCGCCTCGAAAAGCGCATCAGCCGAAAGAGCACGCTTACGCCTTTGTTCACCATACAGTGGGAAGTCATCTAGGAGAGTTCATGACCGAGAATTTCAACCGCCTTGTCACGCTCCTTCGGGAGCTTTTTCAAATGGACCGTCCGGATCTGGATTTCGGCATTTACCGCATCATGAACCAGAAGCGCAAAGACGTGTCGGCATTTCTGGAAAACGACCTGTTGCCGCAAGTTCGGCAGGAGCTATCCAAGGTCAGTTCAGGCGGAAATGTGCAGGCAGAATTGGACGCGGCTATCAAACAGTTGCACGAACTTGGCGTTGATCCTGAATCCTCGCCCAAGGTGAAGGCGCTGCGGGAGAAACTGGCATCCACGGTCAATACGACAAGCCTTGAAAACGAAATTTATTCCCACCTCTATAATTTTTTTCGTCGCTACTACAAAGACGGCGATTTTCTGTCCCTGCGCCGCTACAAGAAAGACGTGTACGCCATCCCCTACGAAGGAGAAGAGGTAAAACTGCACTGGGCCAACGCGGATCAATATTACATCAAAAGTGCCGAAAACTTCCGGGATTACGCCTTTCTGGTCGGAGAGGCTCCTTCGGAGGGACAGGAAGAAACCCGCAAGCGAGTCCATTTCAAACTGGTAGACGCTGACACGGAAGTCGCCAACAACAAGGCACAAGAAGGCAAAGAGCGCCGTTTCATGCTTTGCGACGACACGCCCATGCTGGAGGAAGACGGCGAACTGATTATCCGCTTCGAGTACAAGCCGACGGCCAAAAAGCAGAACCAGAAGAGCTTGAACGAAGCCGCCGTCAAGACCATCCTGGGCAATGCCGCCTTTGTGGGATGGGTGCGCCTGCTGGCTCAGGAGGACAACGGGCGAAGCTGCCTGGAAAAACATCTCAATATCTACACGGCCCGCAATACTTTTGATTATTTCATCCACAAGGACTTGGGCGGATTCCTGCGCCGAGAACTGGATTTCTACATCAAGAATGAAGTTCTTTTCCTGGACGATATCGAAAGCCAGACTGCCGCCCACGTGGAAGGTCAGTTGACACAGATCCGCGTCCTGCGTCGCATCGCGCACAAGATCATCCGCTTCCTGGCACAGATCGAGAATTTTCAGAAAAAGCTGTGGCTGAAGAAAAAATTCGTTGTCGAGACAAACTACCTCATCACTTTGGATCGCGTGCCAGAAGAACTGTACCCCGAAGTTGCTGCTAATGATGCACAACGCGAAGAATGGGTAGGGTTGTTCGCTATTGATGAAATCAAGAAGGATTTGTTGAAGCCTGGATATTCGATTCCCTTAGCGCATGAATTTTTAAAATCGCACAACACATTGCTACTTGATACGCAATTCTTCGACGAAAACTTCAAGACAAAACTTATTAACTCATTGGATTTTTTGGACGAATCATGCGACGGGCTACTCATTAATTCGGACAATTTCCATGCATTATCACTAATAAATAAAAAATATAGCAATAAAATAAATCTAATATTTATTGACCCTCCTTATAACACAGGATCTGACGGATTTATATACAAAGATTTATACAACCATTCTTCATGGATCAGCATGATGAATGACAGAATAAAAATCTCCAAAAATACTTTAAAAGATTCTGGTGCATACTTTCAGAGTATTGACGACAAAGAAATTTCAACATCGATCAAATTATTAGGAGAAATATTCGGAGAATACAATCATTTATCTAATATTTGCTGGCAAAGAAAGTATGGCGTTAGTAATAATGCCAAAGGAATAGCTCCGATGGTTGATTACGTTATCGCGTTTCAATGTAGCGAAAATTTTTCAGTCAAGTTATTCCCTCGCTCTGAAGAAGCAAAAGATCGATACAAAAATCCAGACAATGACCCAAGAGGCCCTTGGAAACCTGTTGATTATTGGAACCAAGTTTCACCAAAGCAAAGACCAAATCTAGCATATACAATTACAAATCCTTATACAGGACAAAATATCATACCTTCAAATAAGGCATGGAAATACTCAAAAGACACGTACGAAACTCATGTAGCTGAAAATAGAATTTATTGGGGCACAGATGGCACAAATTCTGTGCCTACATTGAAGCGTTTTTTATCAGAAGTTCGAGACGGAGTCGTTCCGAGTAATTTATGGAATCACGAATTCGCGGGACATACTGATGGAGCAAAAAAACTCATAGAAGACATGTTTGGACCGCAAGAATTCCAAACACCAAAACCTCCAAAGCTAATACAACAGATATGCACTATTAGCCTTGACTCTGCTACTGACATCATACTCGACTATTTTGCAGGATCTGGGACAACTGGACACGCAGTAATCAATATTAACCGAGAAGATAATGGAAAACGAAAATTTATTTTAATAGAAATGGGCGGATATTTTGATTTCGTCCTCAAACCACGGATAGCAAAAATAGCATATTCAGCATCTTGGAAAGACGCAAAACCAACTGAGAGAAACTCCGGAATTTCCCACTGTTGTAAATACATGCGACTTGAGTCCTATGAAGACACGCTGAACAACATCGTCCCCAAACGCACCCCTGCACAGCTTTCTATTCTCGCGGAAACCCCTTCCCTGAAAGAAGAGTACATGCTCTCGTACATGATGGACCTTGAGGCCGAAGGCAGCGCCTCCCTTCTTAATACTGAGGATTTTTCCGATCCGTGGAACTATACTCTTAAAATCGCCACTGGCAGCGCGGGTGAAACAAAGGCCCGCCCCGTGGACCTGGTGGAGACCTTCAATTACCTTTTGGGCCTAAACGTCATCCGCCGCAACGTTATTCGGGGCATTGAGGTGATTGAAGGTACGAGCCCTGAAGGCGATAAGGTCCTTGTCATCTGGCGCAACACGACCAAGGTCAGCAACGTCCAGCTTGATGAGTTCTTCCGCAAACAGGAATTTAATCCCCGAGATACGGAATTCGATCTCATCTACGTCAACGGCGACAACAACCTGGAAAACCTCAAACGTGCCGACGAAACCTGGAAAGTCCGACTGACCGAGGAAGAATTCAAACGCCTCATGTTCGACGTGGAGGATGTATGATGGGCAGCAAACTCGACAAAATTACCATCGAAGGTTTCAAGTCCATTCGATCTCTCAAGGATTTCAAACTCAAAAACTTGAATATCCTCATTGGCGGCAACGGGGCTGGAAAGAGTAATTTTATCGACATGTTCCGCATGCTTCGCGCCATGATGGAATTGAGCTTGCCTGAGCCTAAATCTTCAAATTTGAGCACCTATTTTGAAATGGGCGGTGGCATTGATGATTTTTTATTTAATGGCCCCAAAGTTACCTCAGAGCTTAAGGTACAGCTCGAATTCGGAAGAAATAAATACAAATTTACCATTGCTCCAACAGCGGATGAGAATTTTCTAATAACTGAAGAAAAAAATTATTTTGCCTCTTGGTGGGATATCTGTACGCACTCACACATACCGGGTCTTCTTGCGGACAAAGACAAGCTAGGTGCTGCTGGGGGAAAAAGTGTTTCCTGGCATGTGTATAATGCCATTGATTCCTGGCGCATTTATCATTTTCATGACACGAGCAAAAATGCTCCGGTCCGCAGGTCTGAAATTATTCAAGATAATGAGTACTTCCGTTTCGATGGAAGTAACATTGCGCCCTTTTTGTTAGGCCTTCGCGAAGAAGAAAAAGGCGCGTACACAGAAATTGTGGAGACGATTCGCACCGTCACACCATTTTTTCAGGATTTTTTGCTCAAACCCCGCAAGCGTGGCGAAAAAGAAACCGTCAATTTGAGCTGGCGACAGAAAGGTTCCGATTATCCACTACAGCCCTACCATTTTTCCGACGGCACCCTCCGTTTCATCTGCTTGGCCACGGCCCTTTTGCAGCCGGACCCGCCTTCGACCCTGATTATTGATGAACCGGAACTCGGTCTGCACCCATACGCCATTACCGTGCTGGCAGAGCTTATGCACGCCGCGTCAAAGCGGACCCAATTGATCGTATCTACCCAGTCTCCGGCATTGGTTGATCATTTTGAACCGAACGATGTGGTCGTGGTAAACCGGAAGCAAGGGGCCTCGACGTTTTCCCGGTTGAATCCAGAAGAATTTAAAGACTGGCTGGACGAATATTCCCTAGGCGATCTGTGGCGCAAAAATATCGTGGCGGGAGGACCGAACCATGAATAGGCCCGTCACAGTAGCGGTAATCTGCGAGGGATCCACCGAACAAACATTTATTCGGGACGTGCTCGCCCCGACCCTCGCAACCAAGAATCTTTTTCTTGAAGCACAGCTGATTGGGAGACCGAAGCACAAAGGCGGCCACGTTGTATTTCAACGCGCGCTGACCGATATCGAACAACGTTTAAAGCAGCGCCGAGACGTTTTCGTTTCAACCATGTTCGACTTGTACCGCATTGACACTGCGTGGCCTGGCGTCTGCGATACCCGTAAGGGCATGGCAGCCGCACAAAAAGTTGAATTGATCGAATCGCGCACCCTGGAGGCCGTCGAAGCAAAACTTCCAAACGTTGGTGTTGCCAAGCGCTTCATTCCGTTTTTTTGCCTTCATGAATTCGAGGCGCTTTTGTTCAGTTCCCCAACTGAACTTGCGGGCCAGCTCCAAGTAGAGGAAGACCTGATAGCAAACATTCTCAGAGAATGCGGTACACCCGAAGAAATCAACGACCAACCGCAAACAGCACCCAGCAAACGGATAGAATCCTTGTATCCTGGTTACCGTAAAATCGTCATGGGCAGGGCCATTGCCCAAAAAATCGGCATCAGGACCATTCGTCAGCATTGCCCGCATTTCGATACCTGGATCAACCGCCTTGAAGCCCTCGCACAGTAGGACCCGACACCATGCCCCTCCCTTTTTATCAACGACTCGTACTGACCAAGTGGGCGCTCGGCCTTTTCGGGGGTTCGGAGTTAAGCGACCTCTCCAGACACCTGAAGGCTGACAGCCTGGAAGGTTTTGACGAGGACAACATCAGCAAATTCGTACAGGTACTGACGTGCCATTTGCCCTCAGACTCAAGCCTGACCAAGGAATTGCTCCTCGGATACGACGCGAACATTGTCCGTCATTGGCGTGGAATCGCCGAACCCCGTTCCAAGGGCGGCAAAATCATCACGCCCAAGTATTACCAATACCTGTGCCTGCTGTTCACAGAAATTTACCTGGATCGGTATTTCCAGGACAAGAATGCGCTGCTTGAGGAGTTGAATCGATTTTTGCACGAATTCAATGCCGAACTGCCCAGAACAGACAAGGTGGAAGAATTCCGGTTGGAAGACCTGAATAAACTCGCCTTCTGGAATGCCACGGGTTCCGGCAAAACTCTGCTCATGCATGTGAACATTCTGCAGTACCGACACTATCTGGCACTACGGGGCAAGGCGCGGGATCTCAATCGCATCATTCTGCTGACCCCGAACGAGGGGCTGTCTCGCCAGCATTTGGATGAATTCACGCAATCAAAAATGCAGGCGGTCCTGTTCAGCAAGGGCCAAAGCATCTCCCACAAGCTGGGTCTGATCGAAATTATCGACATTCACAAGATCAGAGAAGAATCCGGTGACAAGACCGTGGCCGTCGATACCTTTGAAGGCAATAACCTGGTCCTGGTGGATGAAGGTCACAAAGGTTCCGGTGGCGTGGAATGGATGGACAAACGGAACAGGCTCTGCGCCCAAGGCTTCTCCTTCGAGTATTCCGCCACCTTCGGACAAGCGCTCAAGGCCGCAAACAACGCCGGTCTGACCCAACTCTACGCAAAGTGCATTCTTTTCGATTATTCCTACCGCTATTTCTACGGAGACGGGTACGGTAAGGACTACCGCATCCTCAACCTCGCTGACGACACGGATGACGGCAGAAGAAATTTGTACCTTATCGCCTGTCTGCTTTCTTTTTACCAACAAATGCGGCTTTACGAGGAAGGACGGCAGGAATTTCGACCGTTCAATATCCATTGCCCTCTTCTGGTCTTTGTCGGCAGCAAGGTCACTGCGGTTCGTACGGTACGTGGACAGAAAGTCTCCGACGTTATTGCGATCCTACAATTCATAAGCTCCTTTACCATGGACAAAGCAGGAAGCATCGAAGGTTTGCGCCGGATCCTCAAACACGAGGACGGCCTGACCGATCCAAAGGGGCGCAGTATTTTCGCGGCGGCATTTGGCCACCTGCATTATGCTGACCTGCACGCGGAAGAGGTGTTCGACGACATTCTGAAGCGCGTCTTCCATGCAGCGGCACCAGGCAAGTTGCACGTGGAATTTCTCAAGGGAGGAGATGGGGAAATCGCGCTCAAACTCGGCGAAGGCAACGAGCCCTTCGGCGTTATCAATGTCGGCGATGCCAAAGAATTGTGGAAGCTTTGCGACGACATCTCCGAGCTGGTCACGATCGAAAAAGACTTTTCCGAATCCCTGTTCAGGAAAATCAACGCTGATGATGGCGGCATCAACGTTCTGATTGGCTCCAAAAAATTCACGGAGGGCTGGAACAGCTGGCGAGTGAGTACCATGGGCCTTATGAATATCGGCCGCAGTGAAGGTTCCGAAATTATCCAACTCTTCGGGCGGGGTGTGCGGCTCAAGGGCTTCGAGTTTTGCCTGAAGCGTAGTTCCGAGGTCCGGGCACCAAAGACTCCGCAATTCATCAAGACCTGCGAGACGCTCAATATCTTCGGTATCCGGGCCGATTACATGCAGCAATTTCAGGAGTATCTTGCCGACGAGGGGCTTCCCACTGATGTGGAAGAATTCATTCTGCCCGTGGTCAACAACCTTGGACGCATCAAGCTCAAAGTCCCGAAAGTGTCGGATGAGGCGAATTTCAAGGCGACACAACGTCCGACCCTGGAGTTTCCTCCCGAGCCGCTAACAAGCAGGCCCCTAATTCTGGATTGGTATCCTAAAATCCAGGCCATCATTGCGCAGGGTCTGCGCGGCGGATTAGCCGACGCCAAGAAAAACGAGGTCAGGCGTCTGACGGACAGGCATTTGGCATTCATCAATTGGGACGACGTTTATTTCGAACTGGTCCGGTTCAAAAACGAACGCTCGTGGTTCAACTTCAACCTTTCCAAGGATATCCTCCCGGAACTGGTCAGCAAAGGGGGATGGTTCAAGCTACTGATCCCGGAAGGCGATATCGAACCAGTGAACTTTGCGAATATTCGCCGGTGCAAGGAAGTGGTCATTGCTCTGCTCAAAAAATACTGTGACCGCTATTACGGCTTTCGTAAGGATGAATATGAAAAGCCCTTCATCCAATACGCGGAACTTGGGCCTGACGACCCGAATTTCTTCGAGGCATACAAGGTTGCAGTGGACCGATCCGCCTTCGAGATCATCGAGGAAGTTAAAGCCATCCAAACCGCGATTGCCGAGAAGAAACTGACGAACATGAGCTTCGGTAAAATACAGCCCATCATTTTTGAAAGGCACCTGTATTCACCACTGCTGCATATTAAGGACGGTTCGGAATTGGTCACGATTTCTCCGGTGGAACTGAACGAAGGTGAGAAAGATTTCGTTCTCGATCTCAAAGTGTATTATGAAAAACACAAATCCTGGTTTGAGGGACGCGAACTCTATTTGCTCAGGAATCGCAGCCGGGGAAAAGGCATCGGCTTTTTCGAGGCCGAAAATTTCTACCCCGACTTCATCTTGTGGCTATTACAGGATGAAAAGCAGCATATCGCCTTCATAGACCCCAAGGGTATTCTACGCCTTCGTGGCCTCGAAGACCCCAAGATCATGTTTCACAAAACGATCAAGAATCTTGAAAATCGCTTGAACGATCACAACGTGACTATGGACGCCTTCATTATTTCCAGCACTAGTATCGAGGATGTGAAATGGTGGTCTGGTGGGGACATTCTGGAATTTAACAAACGGAATGTGTTATTTCAAAAAGAAGATAAAGATATTTACATCAAAATGATTTTAGAAAGAATTTTTGACGCTACAAAATTATAATAAACTATATTTACAAACATATATGCACGATAAAAAGTCTGTATTACCTATCCAAAAACTCTTGCAAGCTTCAAATGTTAATCTTCCACAAGAACCTGGAGTTTACGCTTTTTGGTGGATCGGAAATCGTAGCGATCTTTTGAACGCAAACCGCATTATCAAACTCAAAGGCCCAAGCAATGCTCTTTTCCAGGTAGAATATAAGGATTGGTGGCCGAACGAACTAACGTATCCATGCCTATATATAGGAAAATCAACAAATATTCGAAAGCGTTTTTTTCAGCATATTAAACGAGGCAGTATTCATCGACTTCACAATGCTCCAGATCAAAATCAAAAAGTCAAACCAAAAACAACCTCTTGCCAACTGAGGTGGGGAATTGAACATATTTTTCCACACGAAGAACGACCACTCGAAATAATCACCAAATTCGTAGGTTTCTCTTGGCGAACAGATTTCCCGGAAGATAACGCAATCGCAGAACGGTTTTTTGAAGAGGATCGACTCGTTGGGATATGGCGTCCGTGGTTCAACATCGACTCTGAGCGATGAGAATTTCTGCCTTTCATTACAATTTACCAATCAATACTACTGGAATCGTGGGGACTATAAGTATGAACGGTTACAAGATTGGAATAATTTATGATCTCCCACTGGCAATCCTATCCACAAATCCTGATCAGCCTCGAAAAGTCTTCTCACAAGGTGAGATCAATAAACTTGCAGACTCGATCAAGGAGAAAGGGCTCCTCCAGCCCATCTTGGTCAAAGAACTGGAAGACGGACAAATCATCATCGTATCTGGAGAACGCCGGTTCAGAGCTCATAAAAGACTGGATCTGGACACTATTCCAGCTTGGTTCACATCCGGAGACCCTGAAGAACTCGCACTTGTGGAAAATCTGGTCCGAGAGGATCTGACCGCCATAGAGACCGCCGAAGCTCTCAAAAAACTTGGAGAGAAATTAGGGAAGAAGCCACAAGCCGCCCTCGCCAAACTGATAGGCAAATCCGATAGCGTAGTCTCTGAGATCATGTCTCTGAACAAACTCCCTGAAGACATCCGAGACATTGCCCGAAGGGACAAGCGCTTCGCCCTTCGTGAACTGAAAAAAATAGCCAAGAAGCGGGATGAGAATAAGAAAAGAGAACTTTTTGAGAAGTACCAGGCTAAACTGGACTCCACTTCCAAGCGGACGAGAATGACAGGCGAGGATCTTCACAAAAAAAAGATATCTGCCATGCAGGCATATTTCACTAACATGAACACTGATGACAAGATCCTGGAATTGAGCTCACTTCGGGAACAACTGGGCAGCCTCAAAGATTCCATAGATAAAATCTGTCATAATCTTGATGAGTTAAGCTCGAAATTCGACGCGTCGAAGGTCGAAGAGACACCGTCAGAGACCAGAGCCCGGAAAAAAATTTCTTTTGAAGGGGCACAATTTTTTCCACGATACACGAAATATTAGATACTTGACTGCGCCAATGTAGTCGCCCATCCACAGTCACCGAACGCGCTGGTCACGAAAAGTGCAAAGAGCTTTCTTGAAATGGACCTTGCACTATCATATACTATCGAAACATCAAATACCGCCCATTGTGGGCAACAGAGGTGGGTAGTTTATCGCGTAACTACCCACCTCTTGATTTTTCAACAACCAAACCAGTCGATGTCAGACAGCAGCATCAAATGCCTCACAAAATGACTGAGTCATCGTAAAGCAGATGAATGCTACTGATTAGCAATAATAGCCAGCACATCAATCATAAATTACTATGCTGGCTCAATGTTTTTCAGAGTAAATATGAAAGAAATCAGATTAATAGATGAAATGGAGATTTTAGACGGGCTTTGACTTGGAAGAATAGATCCGACTGGATCTCGCTAAAGGAGAAAGCAGCCGATCTCGTCGCTATCGATAATCAGCAGTCTCGGTGCAAGGTCGATCAGCTGTACAATCCTTGTAGAAACGATTTAGCAAAAAGACGGATAGTAGTGATGCATCGCTGCGCGTCACCGGAAAAGAGGGTGTCCGGAATTTTGTGTAAACGGCAGTGTTAGAGGTTGATCATCCTGCCTTCGAATTGGATGCTAAATCTGGTCAGAGCGGCTTTCCAATCCCGAATTGGCATGGTCCATTTCCG
>Ga0180007_10004830_pt1 | contig 14070 bp, 11 predicted proteins | sample MM_PC_MetaG_FD_121122 | JGI IMG/M metagenome (GOLD analysis project Ga0180007, IMG submission 121122) | Groundwater microbial communities from the Aspo Hard Rock Laboratory (HRL) deep subsurface site, Sweden - MM_PC_MetaG | ecosystem: Environmental > Aquatic > Deep subsurface > Groundwater... | reverse complement strand
GGTTGCCGTAGCCGTAGTATATGATATTGCCCGGTGCGGCCGCGGTATGAACGGCCGTGCTGCCGTCCCCGTCATAGTAATGGGGGTTTGCCACGGTATGGCCTGACTGTTCGGCATCGTATTCATACTTGTAGCGGATCCTGACAAAATAGGGGATGTCGGTCTGCAGGCTGTTGGCGGTCACCGCGGCCGTGGTGTGGGAGCCGCCGGGCACCGGAAAGGTATTGTCAAGGGCACCGATATATTCGGGATCATCAGCGGATGTCCAGGAGGCGGTGGTGGAGATATAGGCGGACCAGTTATAATCAACCGGGTTGGGGTCGCCGGCATAGTTGTCATCGGCATTCTTGCCCCGCAGCCGCAGCCTGGCTTCCTCGAGCCCGGCTTCAGCGGCAAAAAAGGCGCTCCGTTCCGTCTTGAAATTCCTGGCGATCCGCAAATCGGTGTTAATGACATTGACAATGGCGACGCCTGCCAGGGAGAGGACCAGGAGAACAAGGAGCGCTATGGTGAGGGCAAGCCCTTTTTCATTTTTCAAAACCCATCTCTTTTCGTTCATAAAGCACCTTTACTCGGTCCGAAGGCCGCTCAGGCTGATCGACCTGGTATCCAGCTTGTATGTCCAGGTCACTATCACCTTGATGGTCTTGATATCCGTGGCAGGGATATTGTTTGCCACATTCCACTGCACCGTGAATTTGCTGTTCTTGCCCTGCGAATAATTGACGCCGTCGGCAGCCGCCGCCAGGTCATCCAGGCCGGCGGCGCCGTCGCCGGTGACATCATCCAGGTCGGCATGGTCGTAATCTTTCAGCCGCAGGTCCTCAAGCTTGTTCGAGGCCAGCAATGTCGCCTCGGTAAGGTCGCCTGAAAACGCCGTACTCCGCACCGACGAGGTGATCAAGGCAGAAATGCCCACCGCGCCTATCATGAAGACCATCAACGCCACCAGGACCTCGATTACGGTAAACCCCCTGCTGTTCAACATGGACACCTCTTTCGGCCTGCAGCCCGGACAGTAAAAAAAACTGTCTGGTTCACAGGTTACAGATTAAACAAATTTACCGCAGAGATCGCAGAGCACGCGGAGGTTTCTTGTTCAACACAAGATAGTCCTTAAAATTTGCTGCTAACTCTGTCCCTTCTCCCTTCATCAGAACCCCAGATTCCGGCAGTATATCTGTTCTGAAAGGATGCGGCGGTGGTAATTGTCCCCGCCCGCGGTATAAACCGTGGAACCCTGGGGGTTCAAATACGATTCGCTGTCAATGTAAGACGGGTCCTCCAGGGAAGAACGGACGACCAGGGAGACCTGCACCTTTCTGACATTCGCGGCAGCTGCAGTGGCCGCGCCATCCTCGTCAAAGTAGACGAACTGAACGGCATCGACATTGTCGAGAACCGGGAGGCTGTCCTTTTCAAGGGCGCTGCCGGCAAAATTATAGGAAACAGCCTCACCGGAGTCGGAGGTGACGCCGTTGCCGTTCAGGTCCATGGAGAAAGTGACCGTGGTGGATCCCACTGTAACAAAACCCGCGCCGGAGCTGCCTGAAGGGTCATAGCCGGCCATGCGCAGATCCCTGCCCATCAGTTCCAGGGTAAGCCGCATATTTTGCGTGATTTCAACGAGTTGCTCCTGGAGATTGTAAACGGCTATGGTGTTGGTGTAGGTACGGTACATACCATAGGTGGCAATGCTTGCCAGGAATAATGCGACCATGAGTTCCACAATGGTCATGCCCCTGGAGCCGGCGGCAAATGATTTTTTCATGGTACCCCTCTCAGAATTGCATATGGTTTGCCCTGTTTTCATTATTGCAATAAACAGACCAAAGAGGCAAACAAAAACACTTATTGAACAGGAAAAAACCTACGGGGTGAATGGCTCGCTGCAGCCCTTCATGCTGCCGGAGTTGGGGCAGTACACGGTCAGAGGCCGGCCGTTGTCCAGTTCAACATCGGCCAGGAACCGCTTATAGCGTCGCAAAAGAACTCCGGCCCGCAGGGGCTATGAAAAGATCATTGTAGTCTGCCAATAATATCGCAAATACGGTAAATTAATCCGTTGAAGCAAAACGGGTCGGGGTGTTTTGTAAAAACTCCTGGAGATCCTTTTCAGCCTGTTCGGCCAGGGGATTGCTGGTCAGCCGGTAGCATGTGTAGCGATAACGAAGAAACGCTTCGTTCCACGGCACATGGGGTTCAAAATTTTTGAGAGCCTCGGCCCCGTGTTCAAAATCAATCTGTCTGCCGATTTCCAAAAGCACCAGCAAGCGTTTCTCTTCAAGAACATGGATACTGAAAGGTTCCGACAAAAGCTGATAAAACCTCTCCGCAGACACCCTGTCTTCCCTTGCCAGCTCCTTTGCCATGTAAAGGGCACGAAATATAGTCAGCTGCGGAGACCACGGGTCTGCACGAAAGCTCAGTATCGCTTTTTCAAGGGCTTCGATTGCTGGACCCTTGTTCCCTCTCATCGCATAATACCGGGCCATTATGAGATCAGCCGTTGCCGGCCAGAACTCCCTTAACTTCATGATGACCGGCTTGGCTGTTTCATCTCCTGCAACTGCCAAGGCTTCAGATGCCAAGGCCAATTCCAAAGGGTTTTCCGGCTGCCGTGACTGCTGCTTCCAGAACCCTTGTGCAGCCTTGATGTTCCCGCGAATGTAATTGTTAAATGCCGTGCCACGTACTCTCTGTTCCCGGGTTTGCAAAAAGGTGACCGGTATCTGCGAGCCCTGGACGGCATGTATAAACATCCTGTTGTCAAGTACCCGCTGCCGGTCGATTTCACCGCTGATAGTATCCGGGAGGTCCTGCTCTGCTTTCCGGGCCACCCTGCGAATATCCTCAACAAAAAAACCGAGCTGCCTGCCAACGCTCCTTGAAAAGGCAAATTCAACGAACATCCGGTCATCTGTATTTATCCGCCCCCCCTCCCGTTCCTGTTCCGCAACACTCCGGGCCAGTGAGGGCCTGGCAACGAATCGGGCCAGGAATCCCTCAAGATCAATCGCCCACCAGGCATTGAGCAGCGCCGAGCGGAACGGCTCTTCGGCAATCCTCTGCCTGAGTACAGATGCATCATGCTGTTTGTTCTCCATGTAACAGACAAAGAGCAGGTCTCCTTCCATGGTCTGCCAGGTTTCCACAAAGGGAAAGACCTGCCCAATGGTCGCATAAATCACCCTGATGGTTTCCGTGTCCACCTCGTAGCCCTGTACCCATTGGGAAAAATAACCGCCGTCAGCGAGCCTTTCAGCTACTGCCTGATAAAATTCCAGGGTATAGAGACTGGCGACCCCGGCCCGGTAGGGATTGGACGGCTCGGAGAAAATGAGGTCATATCTCTCCTTGGTGGTCTGCAGAATCTCGCGGGCGTCACCGATGATGGCCCTCACCTTGGGGTTCTGCAGAACATTCCGGTTCGCCGGCGCACACCGGCGGGCCACTTCCAGGATAGCCGGTTCCAGTTCAACGACATCCACGGCCTCCATGGATGGCACATCAGCAAGCCAGCCGGCGCTGCTGCCCGTACCCAGTCCTATTACCAGTGATCTTTTCGGTTCCGGATGGAAAACGGCACTGACCAGCGGTGCCATGACCTGGGTCGGCGCATCACTCTTGGCGTTGCCGTCACTCTTGCCATTGATGACGAACGATATGCTGTTCAATTGATCAATGCCGACACTGCTTTCAACGCCGTCAGCCTCCCAGACTACGCTCCGCCTCCACTGGTTAATAAAACTTTTAATCTCATTCCTGTTGTTGATAATATTCTGTGCCCGGCCGGCACCAATGGGATTGTGCCGCCAAAAGGCGGTGGGGCCGTCGGCAAAGAGAAGGAACACGGCAATACAGGCAAGTCCGGTTGAAAAAATGAGCAACCCCGGCCGTCTTTGTTCCAGCAGTGCAAACCCTGCTGCCGCAAGGCTGAGAATTGCCAGGAGAACCACAGCAAGCAGCCAGCAGCCAGGCGCGGAAAGAAGCACCATAATGCCGAAACCGCCGGCCAGAGAACCCAGGATGGCGCCCACCGTATTCCAGGCATAGACAAAACCCGTATGTTTGCCGACATCTTTGCCGCCGCAGCCCAGGAGTCCGACAAGCAGGGGAAATTGAAAGCCGGCAACAATGGCTGTCGGCAAAACCACGATCAGGGCAACCATCACCCAGCCCAAAGCCTGCAACCCGAATCCGCCGGCGGCAATCATCCGGGTCAGGACGGCAAAAACAGCAATCCTGTCACCCAGGGCAAAGGGTATTGCCATGCCCAGGGCCTCAAGCCCGCAGGTAACCGCAAACAGATCCATGGAAACCCGGCCGGGCCGCTCCCGCTGGGAATAGAACCAGCCGCCGATGCCGATTCCAGCCAGGGCAACCGCCAGGATCAATCCGAATGTATAGGTTGAGCCGCCGAGCACGGGAGCAAGCATTCTGTACCAGACCAGCTCCATGAGAAAAAAAACAAAACCGACCACACAGGCGGCTGCATAGATAAAAATCATCCTGGCCCGCGGGTGCCGAATGCCTCCAGCCGGTGAGCAGCTTACGTCATCCCTGGCGGCAGGCAGCCTCTCCACCTCACCCTGGGGAGCATAGCTGGCAAGAAGGGCCACCATGCCAACCATTGCATTGAGCAGACAGAAGAGCTGCAGGGACTGGCGGGTGCCGAATGCCTCCAGCATGTAAAAGGTCATGCCGCTGACGCCGACAACCGCACCAAACGTATTGATCCCGTAAAGAAACCCCAGCGTGCTGCGGTTCTGGTCAGAATCCCCGACAACCACCCTGGCTGCGGCGGGCAGGGTACCGCCCATCAGGAAGGTCGGCACGCCGAGGACGGCAGCGGCAAGCAGCAGCCGTACCCCGGTTGCCGTGATAATCCCCAGGGAGGAAACTCCTCCCAGGACTATATAGATGGTACGGACAAGGGAGAGAAGATACGGGGTGAGCAAGACGCAGCCGGCAATGAGAAGTTCAAGTTGAGCATAGAGTTGCAGGGGGTTCCTGTGCCTGTCCGCATACCTGCCGAGAAGGGAACCGCCCAGGCCGAGGCCGCCCATGAAGATGGCAAGCACCGCTGCCGAGGCAGAGGTTGAAGCCCCGAACACCAGCCGCAGTTCACGGAGCCAGGCAACCTGGTAGGCCAGCGCACAACAGCCTGACAGAAAGAGCAGAAACGCCATGAAGCCTGTTCGCCTGTTCAAGAAAACCTCCAGCCTGAAACCTTGTAATTATTTATAATTGCAGGGTAATACCATTTACGGAAAAAACTGTCCTCCCACGCTAATTGAATCGCCGGAATTATTCAATGCTCTTGTTTTGGCCCTGGCAGCTGCTCCTGCCCGGCGGGCTGAGAAGAGTCGTTGACTTTGGTTTTTTAACCATTTAAGCTACAGATCGCGTGCGATGGTATATTTGCCCAACAGACCTTGCGGAGCCTGAGAAAATTGATGATAAAACGGATTTCCCTCCTCATATTCTGCTTCCTCCTAGTTCCCACGCTCTGTCTTGCCGACTTTACGATCTCGCTGAAAAACGGCGGCAGGATTATTACCAAGTATTACTGGCAGGAAGGCGACCAGATAAAATGCTATTATGCCGACGGTGTTCTCGGCATCAGCAGGGACCAGGTTGTTGACATACAGAAATCCTCTGTTGCCGGACCGGTCAGGAGTTCGGTGACAATCCTGACCCGGGAAGAAAAGGGGCCGGTCGCCCAGGAAGAGCCGGCGCCTGAAGAAGAAGCCAAGGCTGAAGAGGAAAAAGGGGCTGAACAGGAACAGCAGAAACAGGAAGAAGCAGCCCCAAAGAGGGAACTGTCACCCGAAGACGTTGAGCATTATAAAAAGCAGAAAGACCGTCTGACAGAAGAACGCCGCGACGCGCAGGAAAAGCTTGAGGCGGCGATCGCGGCCGGCGACCGGAACACGAAAAAGGCGATGATGAAAAAACTGCAGAGGCTGACCGAGGAAGAGGGAGAATTTTCCAAGGAGATAAAGGCAAAAACAGATGGCGCCTTTCCTGAGTGGTGGCTCCCGCCCAGGGAATAGCCTGGCTTCCTGTGCCCTAAAAATCCTGCCAGCGCGCTATTTCCCGCTCCGCATTCGTGCCATTGGCAAGATTGTTTATCACGTCGCAGTTATAGTTCAGCTCGATATCCCCCTGTATCTGAGCAATATCATTACCCAGCAAGGCACCTTCAATCACTAACTTGCCACCACCTGTCAGAGAGGTCGTGCCCTCAACGATAATGATGCCGTTCCAGCCAATATTGCCCGACACGTCAAAATCTCCCCGCACAACAAGAACTCCATAACCTGACAGGTTCTGGCCGTCAAGGTCACCGCCGGTGTCAGAGGGATCAGTACAGTAGATGCCGTCAAAATCTGTGGCGCTGCCATAGTATGTTGTTGAACCCTTAGGAAGGGCGGGAGGAATCGTGATGACATCGGAGCCGGAACAGAGGGAGGCAGCCTGGGTAGCGACATCGATAGGCGCGAGATCATCCGCCAGCGCAAGCGGATCCGTTGGATTTGCTGCAATATTATCGTTGCCGGATGCATTGTAGTTCGGCGGACACTTCCCCTTGCATGTTGGATCATAATCAGGGGTGTTGGACGATGTGCCGACATCCGGGACGTCTTTGCATTTAGCGTAGGCCTGTCCGTTTATATCGGCGGCATTTCCACCACTGTCAATGCCTAAATTAGTAAACAGGGCATTGCTTGGTATAACCATGTCGTTTTCCGTAACCAGCTCGACCTCGACCTCTCTCTCCACGTCGGTAAAGGTTGCCTTGCTGTGAATGACATAGAGAAGAAACAAGCCGATCTCCAGGGCATCGCCGTCGTTTTTCGAACCCAGGACACTGTCTGCATAGTTCCAGACCAGGACATCGTTTTTGTCGCCGTCGGCATTCTTGTCCTGGCCGCCGCCCGGCAGGTCGGACTCGAGTTTCTTGCGGAGCATGACCGTGTAGTCCAGTTCGGTCTGGGCGCTTGCCAGCACAACGAGCGTGCCATTCGCGCTTGCCGCTGCATAGTCGGTCGGATACTTGCCGACCGCATTGGCAGCAGTGCCGACAAACCCCCGCCAGAGGGGGTCGTATTTCTGGGCGGTGGCAGGGTCGTTGACAGCATTGCTGAAGGTCGAAAGCCTGGCAATGGCCTCGTCAACACCGGACTCGGCGTGAAACAGGGCGGTCTTGCTCATCTTGTCATTGGTGGCGATCTTGACATTGGTGGAGGCGATCTTGCTTGCCCCGATGACAATGATATTGAGAAGAACCAGAACGAGCAGGGCAAGGTTTATGATCGAGCCTTGCCTGGCGGTCAGGCGCGCGACAAATCTTCTTATCTTCTGCAAAGTGCCTTTCTCCATGGTCTTCACCTCCGGAAACTACTTGTCCCGCGCCTTGCTACATCTCATAGTTCGATCTTAAGGTCCGCATGGTAATGGACTGGGTGGACTCTTTAACCGTCCAGCTCACCGTGATATCGATGGTCTTCAGGTCTTTAAGGGTTGTATTATCCGTTTCCGTCACCACCTTGTTGACCGTAAAAATACCATCCTTGCCCAGGCCGGAATCCGTGCCGCTGACTATAAGGTCGTAGTCCGACTCCCGCAGTTCTTCTATCTTCCGCACGGCCAGCGAATTTGCCTCGCTGAAATTGCCGGAAAAGGCGTTCATCCTGACCGCGGACATAAACAGGACAATAACCCCCAGCATGCCGATCATGAACACTGCCATGCCAACCAGCACCTCAAGCAGGGAAAAACCTTTGTCGCCTCGTGTCTGCATGCTCTTTTCTCGTTCTTATACGGGTCTACGGCACCTTGTTGGCGTTAAAATTCAGGTTGCGGGCCCAGATCTTGGTCGACATGACCCGGCGGTGAAAATGACGGTTGGTTGTATTATCGCCCAAGGTGGGCAGGGCAACCCCGTCATTGCTCAAAGGAATCCTGTTGCCGTACAGGTTCGTATAATCGGTTGCGCTGTCGATATAGGAATAATCCTCGTTCGTGCTCCGCACCACCATGGAAATCTGGACGCCCCGGGCGGTAGTGCTGCCCACGTAACCCTGAAAGGTCGTGTTGTTTAAATAGATAAACTGCAGGCCGTTGACGTTTTCGATAACGCCCTGCGCCGCCCCGCCGCTTTCTCTCCGGTCCAGCTGGTTGCTTCCTGAATCAAAAGAATAGGTTATAAGCTCATTGCTGTCAACCGCCCCATCCTCGTCAACGTCATAAGAAAATTTCAACTTGGTGGAGGTGCAGGAACCGGCCACCAGTCCGAAAAGGCCGCCGTCTTCAGGATCAAACCCGGTCCTTCTGACCTCGGTGGCCATCTTCTTCATGCCGTAGCGCAGGTTCTGCTGCATCTCGACCAGCCCTTCCTGCACCGCGGCATTGGCGGAAAACGAGGTATAGGTCTTGTAAATGCCCACCGAGGCGATCATGCCCAGCAGAAGGGCAATCATCAGCTCTACCAGTGAAAAGCCTGCCGCTCCCTTTATGAAATCCTTTCTCTTCATAGCCTGCCGCGTCATTTTATGCCGTTCTTTGCCGCTCGCCTGTCATTGTCTCTCCTGATAGCAGCTATTTCGTATCCCAGGAGCCGTCCTCGATATCCCAGCGGTAGAGCTTGATGACGCCGGGCGCTGTCACCACCAGGGCATAGGGCCCGGCATCAATGGTGTTGTTGTTGCCGGGAATGCAAATAATGACATTGCCGTTTATATCGCATTCATCGCAGGAACCGTCAGGTTCCAGCTCAAAGGAATCCAGATCGGACGCGTCTGTTGAGGTGGATGTTGACGTTGCCCCTGATGTATTGCTGAAAACAATGCCGTCGAGATAGCTGGCTGAAGACTCCAGGTCTGTTCCGGACTCGGTATCGGTCGGACCGCCGGTCGGGAAACTGCCAATCGCAAAGGTGCCGTAGTACTGCACCTCCTGCCGCAGCAGGACATCCTTAATCCTGGTGTCTTCCGCATCATCGCAGGATTTGTTCGGTGGCACGGTGCCGTCAACGCAGATCCGGTAGCCGTCCATGGTGCCGCTGCCGCAGGAAGAGGCATCAATCTCGGTGGTGCTGCCGGACTCATACTCGCAATTGGCAACAAACTCAACGAGTATATCCGTGTTTCTCTTTACCGCCTCGGACTTGGCCAGGATGAGATCCCCCCTGAAGCTGAACGCCTCGCCCTTGAGCTTGGCCTTGGATGAGGTGAGGGATATTGCCATCTGGCTGGCAAGGATCATAACGATCGCCAGGACCACGATCAACTCGATGAGCGTAAACCCTTTTTTTGAAAGAATATTTCTCATTGCCGACTGTCTTCAGGTTATGTTGTAAGACTCTGCGGCTGGCCCTGTTAAAAGACATCCATCACCAACACCAGGCACCCTGCTTCAACGGTAAAATTTAATTATAACACTATTTTGAACAATTTTCTAAACTACCTTTTTTTGGGGACAAAATAAATGGTTCCCCGATCTGCAAACGGGCACCAGCTCAAAACAATTATTTAAGCAAGTTCCATACCATTTCCGAGGAGTTGTTACCATTAGCAGGAAGGCGGGCATCTTTTTCATAAGCAGTGTGTTTCAACGCCTGTCCCTATTTTTTTGCCCAGGAAGATGTTTCCGAATGCCAGCGGAACAGCCTGACCCTGCCGAAGTTGCTCACCACCGCCGTGATGGGATCAGCGGCAATTGCCCGGGAAGAATCCGGTACATAGAGAATGATACTGCCGCTGGCATTGCTGGTGCCGTCGCCCTGCATGCGAAAATAATTCCTTGCTGTGCTGAAGATAATCCCGTCCCGGTTGTTTGCCGTGTCCAGCGAGGTGCCGGACTGGGTCCTGGTCGGTCCGCCAACGGGAAAACCGGCAGCTCCCTGGGCGCCGTAGAACTGCACCTCCGGCCTGAACAGGAGATCCTTGATCCGGATATCGTCATCATCCCGGCAGGATCTGTTGTCCGGGTCGTCACAACCCGTGCCCGTGCAGTCGACGCAGATCCGGTAGCCGTCCCGGGTGCCGCTGCCGCAAAGATCTTCATCGATCGCCGGGCTGCCGCCGCCAACCGCCTTATACTCACAGTCCTGCACAAAATCAACCAGGACGTCATCGTTCCTGTTCACCGCCTCTGACCGGGCCAGAACCATGTCGCCCCGGAGTTGAAACACCTCCCCCTTGAGCCTGGCCCTGGAAGAGGTGAGGGAAAAAATCACCTGGCCTGCCAGGATGGTCAGGATCGCCATGACCACGATAAGCTCGATGAGGGTGAAGCCCTTTTCGGGAACGATCTTCATCTCTGCCACCATGCCGGTATCCGGTGTCCGCCGCCGGATTACAGGCCCGAAGACAATGGTGCCGAAGGAGCCGGGATAACCCCGTCTCCCTGAAAATCAGTTCCCCTCCATATGAATGTGAAAGATAAAAGGCGTACGCCATGTTACGCGGCAGGTGTCCGAGCATAAAATCACCAGGCCCGGACTTTGTGTGCTGGGTCCCATCGACCAGGGAATACTCTAAAGAATGGCCTGGAATATTGCCAGTTTTTTTTCAATGCCGCCATTCAGCGGGTCAAGACACTGCTATCGCACGCTGTTATTCCGAACATACAGCCGAACCCGCCCCTGTTCATGGACCTTGGTGTATTGTTCGGCTAATAGCGGCTGCAGGGCGGCGTTCAGCCAGTCAAACCTGGAGAAAAGGATCTGCCGGGGCTCGTATTCCATGATGGCCTGCCGCAGCAGGTCGGCACCCGTCTTTTCGGACAATATCCTCTTCCGGGAGATGTACGCCACTTTCGGGGGTACAGAAAGCCCGGCCAGAAAGGGATAGACCGGGCGGTCTGTAACAACCCATTTCGTATCAGCGGCGTATGATTTCATCAGTTGAACCGTCTTCAGGTCAAGCCTCGCGCTCCATGCAAGCTGGGTCTTGATGCGGTCCACCTTTGCAGGGACAAGGGCAAGGTACCAGAGCAGAACAAGGGCGGCGCCGGCACCGGTTATGAGGCCTGTCCCGCCGGCATGATGCCGGCCAAACGCCGCGACCATCTCGCTGCAGGTCAGTGCCGCCAGCCAGGCAAGGGGAATGGAGATATAGAGATAATGATGCATCCAGACAGGGTGGTGGCTGGCAAATGCTGCGCAGGCAACGAGAACCCATCCCAGGGGAAAGATAAAATCATATTTTTTTCTAAGCAGCATCGGCACAATACCGATGCCGGCCAGCACGACCAGGTCCCTGTCCTTGGCAATAAACGTCAGAACAGCCTGCCAGCGCTGACTGACTATCGCCCGGGACAAGATCCGATGGGTCCCGAAGAGCTGCTGAAAATTGCTGGCATCGAACAGTTGCGGAGCCAGGAGCAGCGTGAGCAACAGGATGCCGGCAAGCAGAGCGGCAAACCAGATACCAACCGGACGCAGCAGTTTCCCAACATCTCCAAGGCTCCTGGGCCGCCCCTGCCATTCTGACCGGATAAGGTCAAGAATAATTGCCGGCAGGAGAACCGCCACCGCCATCTTGGTGAGAAAGGCCATGGCCATCAGGACGGCGGCAGCAAGAAGATGGAATATGCGGCGGTCATCCCCCTGCTTATAGACCTGCAGGCAGAAAACAGCGCCCATGGCAAAACACAGCGACGGCAGGCCGATCATAACGGCCCTGGCATAGAGGAGGAAATAGTTGGAAAAGAGCAGCAGGACAACGGCCGCAAAGGCCCACCACGCACCACGCTGCAAACGAACGGTAAGAAAGAGGGCCGTGACCAGGGTTGCTGCCAGGAGAACCGCCAGCAGCCGGCCGGCGGTCAGGGAAAAATCAAAGAGCCGGAACCAGCTGACAAGCAGGCTGTGAAAGAACGGCGGCTGGTCGCTGTAAATGTCGCTGTACAGGAGATGACCCCTGTCCATGAGCAAGGCCTTGATCACGTTGATGCCCTCGTCCGGATCAATCTCGCATAATGTGTCAGGCAGGAGAAAGGCAAAAAATATGCACAACCCGGAAAAAACCAGCGCCCCCAATATGTCCGGGGAGTATTTCCTCGGTTGCTTCCGGCCCTGGGTCTGGGATAAAGATGTCATGTTCCCTGTCCGTCAATAAATAGACTTTTTTTCATAAATGTTTTATCTTTCATTGGCACTATCGGGCTCTACATAACGGGGTAAGAGCCCAAATACAACGTGCATATCTCTTCGAAATTACGACAACAATTGCTACAAAATGCTGGTCCAAGGGGAAACACCCTCACAAACCGGACCGGCCAGGTACGGGTCCATGCTCCTCCCCTCAACTCTCAAACATCTGCGCACCATCCGCTCGGTCAGCTGGCCCAATGTGTTGCACTGTGCCTTCACCTTGCCCCTTGATTATCTTCTCGCTGCCGGGACAACCCGTTCGCTGGTCAATATCACCCTGGAACTGACTTATCGCTGCAACATGAACTGTGATTTCTGCATGCTGAAAAACGAAACCAGACGATCAGCCGCCCGGGAACTGCGATTCCCGGACCTGAAAGCACTGGTTGACCAGGTTCAACCCGCAGGCCTGGGCTTTTTTATCACCGGCGGCGAACCGTTTCTGCATCCGGACTGCACAGAACTCATTGAATATATTAAAAAAACCAGGCTGAAATGCGGGATAAACACCAACGGTCTTCTGCTCACTCCCCCGGTTGCAGACCGCCTGCTGGCCGCTGGCACAGATTATGTAATCATCTCACTGCACGATGCAGACGTGACCCATAAACATACCATAAGAGAAGATGCTTTCAAACGGGTCACCAGCAATCTGCGCTACCTGGCCGGCAAAAAATCCTGGACTTCGCTCCTGGTCAACTCGGTCATCTCTCCCACTACACTGGATTGTATGACAGATATGGTGGACAGTGCAGCCGATTGTCAGGTGGACGCAATCACCTTCCAGCATATGCGCTTTCTGACTCCCAAAAATATTAATGACCTCCACACCATCTGGTCCCAGACCGGCGGGGATGCACCCCTGAGCTACAACCTTATGGATCAGAAGGACTTTGATCTGGCAAAAATTGAAAAACAGGTGGCCAGGGCAAAGGAAAGGGCGGCGAAACGGGACATCAGTATTTTCTTCAAACCGAACCTGGACAGCAAGGGCCTCCACACCTGGTACAAAGGTGATGGCCTTATCGGCAGGCATTGCCTCTACCTGTACACGGATGTCCGCATCAACCCGGCTGGTGATGTGCACGGCTGCCAGTTCATCCAGCAGAAGATGGGCAACATCAGGGAGCAGCCCCTGCCGGATATCATCAATAATGAAAAATACAGGAAATTCCGGCAGGCTTTCAGGCAGGCTGACACACTTTTACCGGCCTGCGGCAGATGCTGCAAACTGTACCGCACTCTTTAGGGGGGCCCCTGAGCCTTCACCAGAGTCTTTTTATGCAAAGGATCTCCCCGGATAGACTCAGATGCTTTTCAAACTCCATTGCCTTACTCACCACGGCGGCTGGCGGATTAATTAGGGGCCCGGCACTTCAAACCACCAGGGAGGCAGCAATCCGTACTTCTTTATAACTTTCTCTTCCAGATCCTTCAGTTTTTTCTCTCCCTGGGCCAGCTTCTTTTCCAGGGATTCCTGTTTGTAGGTGTTCCGCTTGTCCTTCGCCTTTTCCAGCTCCTCCCGGTACTGCAGGATATCTGCTACATACCTGCTCTTGTACTTTTTGCCGCTATTGGCCAGTTCCTCTTCCTTTTTTCTCTCTTCCTCCTCCTTTTCCGCCTTTGTTAACAGGCCCTCATCCCCGCTTTCCTCTGCAGCATCCCCCTCATCCATCTTTTCTCCGCCGTCTTTCTCTGCGGCGTCCCCCTCATCCTTCTTTTCTCCGCTGTTCTTCTCTGCAGAGACCTCGCCGCTTTCCTTTTTCGCTTCCTCCCCACTCTCTTCTTCGGCGGCTTCCGGTTCCGGTGCTTTTTCTTCCTCCATGATGGAGAAAGTGGGCCTTCTGCCGGTTCTGTCTGTTTCCAGGATATCGCTGACCTGGCTCTGGTCAAAGCTCATGATG
>Ga0180007_10004829_pt1 | contig 14073 bp, 11 predicted proteins | sample MM_PC_MetaG_FD_121122 | JGI IMG/M metagenome (GOLD analysis project Ga0180007, IMG submission 121122) | Groundwater microbial communities from the Aspo Hard Rock Laboratory (HRL) deep subsurface site, Sweden - MM_PC_MetaG | ecosystem: Environmental > Aquatic > Deep subsurface > Groundwater... | reverse complement strand
TCCGGGTTGGTACCGTATCCGGCGCGAAGACCAAATCCCTTGCCGGCTACGTCACCTGTTGACTGAGACCATGCCACACTGCTCAAGAGAGTCATTGCCAGCACAGTCACGACGATTATTATCAGAGCTTTCATGTACGTATCCATCCTGTCGTGTGTATGTGTCGATATTCTCGAATGTGTAATTTAGAACCGCAATGTTGACTATTACGTTCACTTTTTGTTGGCACTTGATTCGGTGCCGGCAAAGCGCACCAGACTTCGCACAAACGATGCTCTTATCGGTAGAAGCTCGGCCTCGAGATTGTCACCCACCGGGGCAATGCGTGCGAACGAGTAATAGCCTGAGATAAAACCCGCCAGGGAACACGCTATCCGCTGCAGTTTCTGCTCGTCTACTGCCAATTCACCGGCGGCACCACCGACCAACCTCTCAATGACCTTCATGTACCGAAGAAAGGGACTCTCTATTCCCTCAAAAGGCATGGCCAGCGTCAATTCAGCGCGTCCCTGGTAGTACAGCACAAAATCCTGCCAGCGATCATCGAAATACCTGATGTGGGCCACTATTAGAGCCTCCAGAACATCCTGCAGCTCAGTTTTGTCGGCGCACTCCCGCTCCATACGCTCTACCAGTTCGTCAATAATGCTGTCAACAATCGCCTGCACCAGCTTGTCGATGGAGCCAAAATGATAGTAGAAGCTGCCGCGCCCTACGTCCGCACGCTCCGTTATCTGATCAATGGCTATCCCCGACATGCCCCTCTCGGCGAACACCGCTCGGGCCGCCTTGATAATCCGCTGTCTGGTACGCCCATATCGGCGCTGGTGCCGCGTTTGCGTCATGCCCGAGGTATCTGCCCTATTTGGTTCCATATTACACCACTTCTGACGTTTCTGTCATTTTAGGTATTATTGACGAATTCGACAATATTGTCAAGTCTTTTCTGATGAATTTGCTGATACGCCCCGGATACGTTTCGTTAGCCGTTGATATACAATACCTTACGAATTCACACGGGACGGTAGATTTTGTCGTGGTCAGACAGGCAACACCGCCGTCGCCGAACAAACATGCAGGTGGCTCCTCGGGTGGCCCCTGTGTCGGAGTTGATAGCTCCCTTCCCGGACATATCAACTCAACATTAGAGGAATATCAACGTATACGAAACATACCATTATTGACGGATAGCGGTTTCACGATTCGCCGGATCAACAGGAAGCCGGGCCTGTGCAGGCGGCCGCAGTGACAACAATTACGGGGTAGGGAGTGTGCGATGATACGCGTGTGTAGTTTTTCATGTGTCATGATTCTGCTAGTATGGGCCACTGCCACAGCCTCCACCGAGGACATCCTCAGACTGGCCGAAGGCGGCAATCTCGATAGTGTCACCGTTTTGCTGCAGCAGGACCCATCGCTCCTGGAGGCGGTCGATGACGGCGGCTACACGCCACTGCACAAGGCCGCGTACGCCGGTCAAACCGAAATCGTAACGTTACTGCTCGGACTCGGAGCCAACATCAATGCCGCCTCGAACAGCGGCAGTACTCCCCTGCACGGCGCAGCCTACTACGGCCACCTCGCCACGGTGAACTGCCTTGTGGCTGCGGGTGCAGATATCGATGTTCTGAACAGCGGCGGCTACTCACCCCTGCTCTCGGCCATGGCAGCCGGACAGGTTGAAGTGGCACGGGCTCTGATCCAACTCGGCGCAGGAGTAAACGTAACGACAAACGACGGTAAGACACCACTGATGCTGTCGGTGCAGTCGGGCGGTGCTGAGATGACAAAACTCATCCTGTCCAGACATCCGGATCTTGAGACCGCAGATTCATACGGTCGCACCGCCCTGTCACTGGTCGCCCGGGAGAGCGGTAGCGTGGAAATTGCAGCGTTACTTATTGACGCCGGCGCCAGTATAAATGCGGTCGATCGGTTCGGCAGTACGCCCCTGGAATTGGCCGCCTGGCGTGGATTCTCGGCCATTGTTGATCTTCTGTTGGACCGGGGTGCAAGGCTGCCTGCCGACCCCGGACGTCTCAACCGGATGCTGACAAACGCCACACAAACCGGCCTTCCCCGGCTGTTTGATCTGGTTGTGGCCCGGGGCGCCGATGTATCTGCCCGGAATCCAAACGACGGCTCCTATCTGCACTCCGCCGCCGCCGGTGGCAATATTGATATCCTCCAGAGACTTTTGCGCCAAGGCCTGCCAATTAACGAGCGGGACAAATACGGTTGGACCGCGCTTCACTATGCGATTGCGCGAGGGCGTGTTGATGCTGCCCGGCTGCTTCTCGACAACGGCGCCGACATCAATGCCGCCACTCTCGCCGGTCACACACCACTCAGTGTCGCCCGCGATCGAGAACGCGCGACGCTGGTCGAGTTGCTAACCCAACAGGGTGCAAATCGGCAGACTCCTGACTTCACCACCCTCCGCGGCCCCTATTTCGGACAAAGACCTCCCGGCGACACGGTCACCTGGTTCGCTCCGGATATTGTCTCATCCCCCCGCTTTGAGCACAGCAATGTAGCTTTCTCACCCGATGGTACCGAGGCGTTTTGGAGTTCGTCGTTCCATATCGATGATTCCGGTTACACATGGTCCCGAATGATGACCGCCCATATCGAAAACGGGGTCTGGACCAAACCGACCATGGCTTCGTTTTCAAGCCCGCGATCCGGCGATGACGGCCCCTTCTTCAGTCCGGACGCCTCGAAACTGTACTTTGTATCGATGCGTCCCATCGAACCGGACACAGAACCAACGGGACATCACCTCTGGATGGTGGAACGCACCCCCGATGGATGGTCCGAAGCTCGCCTGGCCTCGGCCGAACTCAATGAGATCGGCGGACGGGCATACCGGTCCATGGCCGCCAACGGTAACGTATATGCCGACGGTCCCGGGGGCGGTCTGCGCAGCAGCGGCGACATTTTTGTCTCCCGGTTCACTAACGGTCTACATCTGCCACCCGAAAGCATGGGTGGACAAATCAACAGCGGTGCCGAGGAACACGCCTGCATTGCGCCGGATGAAAGCTACATGATCATTCAGCGCAGAGATCATGTAGATGCATTGGGCGATGCCGACCTGTTTGTCAGTTTCCGTGATGAAAACGGCAACTGGACCACGCCGCTGATCCTGCCGGAGCCGATCAGCACCGCTGCTCGTGAATGGTATCCGTATATCAGTATGGACGGCAAGTACCTCATCTTCAATTCCCATCGCGGTGGCGAAGCAGACTACTACTGGGTCTCAACCACTGCGGTTCTCAAACATCGCGACAAAGCACTCCGGGAGTTTCACGCCACCCGGCCCACCTCCGACCGCATTGCTCTTCGTCGGAGCGAACAACACTTCGAACCGGTGCGAACCAACTCGGTGGGGCTGGGCGATCTTGATGGTGACGGTGACTTGGATTTAGTCTGCGCCAACATGGGTGAAAACGACTCCCGAGTGTGGTTGAACACCGGTTCCGGCATCTTCACAGCAACTGATCAACTGCTCACTCGGGAGGGGCACGGTGTTGTTCTCAACGATGCGGATGGAGACGGTGACCTTGATGTGTTTATTACCTGCGCCGGATTCGGTTGGGACGGCGTTGAGATCACGCGCCCCAGCAGACTCTACTTCAACGATGGGTCCGCACGCTTCACTGACTCAGAGGTTGATCTCCAGGACTCACTGGCCAGCGGCAACAGAATCGATATGCATGACATTGATGGCGATGGTGACACGGACGCCATGATCATGTACAATCGGGAGGACGACGGCGTTTACCTGAACGACGGTCACGGAGTATTCACAAGATCCAACCTGATCATTCCCGAGAACGCCACCTGGGGGGACCTCGATGGTGACGGCGACATTGATATTCTCGCTCGCGAGCCGCGGGTCGGCTTCAGAACCCATGTGAACGATGGTACCGGTGCCTTTGCGGTCTACTGGGAGAAACTGGATTCCACAACGGTGCGCGGCAATATAGGCCTGGCTGATCTTGACGGCGACGGTGATCTTGATGCAGTCGTTGCCGCGGGTGGCGGGGAGACGGCCAGACCGACTGAGATCTGGTACAACGACGGCGCCGGGCGGTTCGCCGACTCCGGTGTCAGACTGCCGGTCACCCTGTGGGGTCGGTTCGCTGCCGGGGATTTCAACGGCGACGGCTATTCCGACATGTTCGTCACGAACTTCGGCCTGCCGGACTATATGTGGCTGAACGACGGCAACGGCAAGCTGTATGACACCGGTCTCCGCCTCGGCGGCTATGGGACGACAATCAATCCGGCGGTTGGGGATATCGACGGCGACGGTGACCTGGATCTGGTCGCCCCCGATTTCGGCGGCGGTGTCAACGTCATCTGGTTCAACGAGAGTAAGTAACACGGTTCCGGCACAGTTGTGTTGTGCCGGGCCGCTCTTGACCGAAGCTGCAACATGGCCATTTCCACATTGTCGAAATCGCAACAGCGGCTTATCATGTTTTCCGACTTCAATTCCACGGCGAGGATAGCGGCCGGGCTCTTGCGTCCCATTCGGGATACTCGGGATAGCCGAAAACCAGCGCCACCGGGCATATTGGCCGACAGGGTAGCGCCGAGTACCGTGACGGAACTCCTGGTCGATCGAAGTGAACGACAATAACGCCAAACACATCACCGGCCTTCTCCCTACCCTGCAGTGCAATACCTCCTCCCGGCCAATACCCGGCGGAGAGGCCACAGTGCGAAGCAAAAATCCGGAGGATGATATTAACTCGACTCGCGGGGGGCCATGACATAGATTTCGTTTACCCCACCGTACGTGATTTTGCCAGCGTGTTGGAGGGCCAAGAGGGCGCCCGGGCCGATGCGATCCCCGGCCCGCCCAGGCCGAAGGACCAAAACAAGGATTGACGTTTGGACAAACAGTCAAAAGGAAATCTCGGAGCGTTTCTGGGGGTCTACACGCCCACCATACTTACCATCCTCGGCGTGATCATGTATCTCCGCTTTGGATGGGTGGTGGGACATCTGGGTTTGTACCAGACACTTCTGGTAGTGGTCATTGCCAACGCCATCACCCTGACAACGACCCTGTCGTTTTCCTCTATGGCCACCAACATGAAAGTCGGGGTAGGCGGCGCTTACTTCATTATCTCGCGCAGCCTGGGGCTGGGAGTGGGGGCGGCCATTGGCGTGCCCCTGTTCCTGTCGCAGTCGATATCCGTGACACTTTACGCTTACGGTTTGGCCGAGTCGCTTAGAATAGTCTGGCCCGGTGTCCCCCTGTTGCCGGTCGCGGTTGCGATCATTCTGGTCGTTTCGACAATCTCCTTATACGGTGCCCGCTTTGCGCTGAAAACGCAGATACCATTGTTGATCCTGGTGGCCATCTCGCTGGTGGCCTTCACTATCGGCGCCCTCATGACCACTAAAGTAGGGCCGATGATTGAGATACTTCCGGAAGTCAATGATGTCGGGTTCTGGGTTGGTTTTGCCGTGTTTTTCCCGGCCGTCACCGGCGTCATGGCCGGTCTCAGCCTGTCCGGAGATCTGAAAAACCCGGCCCGGGCTATCCCCCTGGGTGCTATCGCCGCCACTGTCACCGGCTTCATCGTTTATCTGGCGGTCCCGATCCTTCTAACGCAGGCGGCCGATGCATATCAGTTGCAGAACGATTCGCTCATCTGGCTGAAGATTGCTCCTCTCGGTTTGTTTCTGGTCCTGCCGGGCTTGTGGGGCGCTATCTTGTCATCGGCTGTCGGTTCGATTCTGGGAGCCCCTCGCACCCTCCAGGCGGTGGCTCGCGATCAGGTAGCCGGCCAGAAACTTCGGGACTTCATCTCCAACGAGGGCGGCGTACGGGTGGCTCTCGTCCTCACTACCCTGATTGCCCTGGGCGCCGTCCTCCTGGGTGACCTCAATGCCATCGCAAAAGTCGTCACCATGTTCTTCCTGACTGTGTACGGAACAGTCAACCTCGCAGCGGGACTGGAGACGCTCAGCGGTGATCCGTCGTGGCGTCCCAAACTCCGCATCCCCTGGTTTCTCAATATCGCCTGCGGCCTCGCCTGTGTCTGGGTCATGTTTCTGATAAGCCCGCTGGCCAGCATTGTGGCTATAGGGGTCGAGATACTCCTCTGGCTCGGCTTCGCGCGCAGAGAACAACGGGCAACCTGGGGTGATTCCAGGCGCGGCGTGTACGAAGCCATGTTGCGCTGGGCACTTATCCGGTTGAATAATCGCACGATGAGCGCTCGCAACTGGCGACCTCACATCCTCGTGTTTGTCGATGATGCCCGACGGAAACTTGACCTCATCAGGTTTGCCTCCTGGTTCAGCCAGAATCGTGGCGTGGTAACGGTATGCGAGCTCGTAGTCGGCGACCTGCTGAAGGACGAGATTGATATCCAGGGACGTGTCGAATCGACCCGGCAACTGATGGACGACGAGGATCTTACTGTGTTTGCCGAGGTCGACGTGGTTGACAACATTCTCGACGGTATCGCCGATGTCGCTCAGGCCAACGGTATTGCCGGGTTCGCCAGCAATACGATCGTGCTCGGATGGCCGAAGGATCCCGAGATGCTGGCCGATTTCCTCACGACCACTCGCCGGCTGGAGAAGATTCAGAAGTCGGTGGTCATAGGAAAAATCAATCCGCAACATATCTTCCCCGTGCGCAAGACAAAACGTGAGATCCATGTGTGGTGGGGCGGGCTCAAACAGAACGGCGACCTGATGCTGTTACTGGCTTACCTCCTCACCCGCAACCCCGAATGGCGCGGTTCAGAACTGACCGTTCTCTGCGCGGCCTCCAACGATTTCGCCCAGGCCAATACTGAACGGTACCTGGACACCATGCTCAAAGACATTCGCATTGAGGCTGACTGCGATGTGTTCATCAAGCCCGATGACCTGAGTATCAGTGAGCTGATTCAATCGCGCAGTGCGACTGCCGACGCCGTGTTCCTGGGTCTGGCTGTGCCGGAAAGCGGAACGGAGATGGAATATGTCGAGCGGCTGGAAGCCCTGGTGGGTGAATTGCCGGTTGTGTTTTTCGTCAAAAACTCCTGTCTGTTTGTGGGAAAACTGCTGGAAGCTGAAGAACTGGAGCCGGAATAAGCCCGTATTCGGGGAGTCTGCACCTGTCATTTGGGCAGACCCTGGCGGCAAAACACCGCACTGTGGACCGATTTTAGTCCATATAGTGACGTATTGTGGGCTGGAGTGGCAGACCAACTTAAAAAAAACCGCGTTTTCGAATAATTTCCCTAGGTTTCTGCCGATGCACGATGTAGCGTTATCGTAACAACTGATTTTGAGTTCGGCCTTTATCGTAGTCTTGTTCTAATCCACAACTCTCCGCTAAAGCTAAACCTCGAAATGATCGCGCAATCACGCGCATGATGTCATTTGTCTTGAAGGATCTGGTGTCTTTGGAACGAAGTTCTTTTCAAGACGAGCAACTACGGAGTGTAGGATGAATATCTACATTGGAAACATGTCGTACGACACGACCGAAGACCAGCTGCGCCAGGCTTTTGAAGGCTATGGTGAAGTCTCAACCGTCAATATCATTTCCGATCGCGACAGCGGCCGGCCGAAAGGCTTTGCGTTTGTCGAGATGTCTTCGAAAGAAGAAGCCATGGCTGCCATCAGCGGCCTGAATGGTCAGGACATGAATGGACGCGCCCTGAACGTCAACGAAGCCAAACCGCGTACCGAAGGTGGTAACCGCGGTGGCGGCGGCGGACGTCGTTCGTACTAATACAGACGCTCTGATCACCGTGACAGTTCGTTCACGATGACGAGGTAATGAAGGAGATCGGCCTGTGGCCGGTCTCTTTTTTTTTCCTTAGGGTGTTTGGCTGACGGTGTTGACAACAGGATCTGGAATCTGTGGCGAACTGCCGGCCGGGCACGCGGGTCGGGGGAACAGACGGTTCAGGATTCGGACGGCGAGGAGCCGGGCCAGGGGCCGACCTCCATTCCTGATTGGTCACGATACTGAAGGAGATACAGTGGTATGTCGTTGCGGAGCCCGACCAGAATCGATTTGACCGACTCTCGCCGAAGATCGCAGATATATGCGATATCCGCATACGAGAACCGTTCCCTCAGCAGAAGAGCCACGATCAGACGGGACCGCGGGTCAAAGCGGGAGATGGCATGTCTTACGGAACCAACTGTTATTCCATCCGGCGTCAGCTTCTTTCTGCTGGCCGGCAATGCCGGCGGATCCGGCAGCTTGCCGCCACCGGCGGTTGTAACAAAATCTGCAGGCCGTAGAGAGAACTCCCCATCCGATTCCCACCTGCCGCGTGTGCCATTGTACTCCCTGACCAGAATACGGAATAGCCATAGTCTGATGTCACCTGCCTCAACACCGTCGTGCCATGTGCGGTAGGCTCGAATCATGGTCCGTGCAACCAGATCCTCGGCAACACTTAAGCGCCGGTTGAGCAACCGGGCAGTTCTCCAGAGGGCCACCAGATGAGGCATGGCCTCAGCCTCGAATTCGTCCCGAGTACCCAGTTCCGCCGTCTCCATGATTCACTTCCTGACTGCTCCCTGATACGAAGTCTCGTTGTCGGAGCCTTTCCGGCAAACACAACGTCCGGGAACCGACAACCGGTCGGCCCCGAACGCTGCTCTTCCAAAGTGCGAGGGACAATGACAATGAACTCCAATCTGCGATTCGAACTCGCCCCCTTCTCAGGTTCGTTCGAGAGTCCGTCCCCCGGAGTGGTCCGTCGTCTGCCAGACCAAATCTCCGGTCATCACAACCGCAATTCGGCTCTGCGCTGACTCAATCGGCACCTATGTTTGGTTGATACGGCTGTGAAGGTGGACGGCAATGTCGGGACTGGCATGCAGGCATCGACTCCGCGCACCTGACGTACCATATACTATAGAATACAGTGGGGGTGGTGGGCGGTCAATCGGTCAGAGGATTGAAAAGAGATCTAGTCCTTTGTGTTGAGATTCGTTTTTGGTTTTGCGGGCGCCCGGGGTTTGGCTGCCCGTACCATGCCCTCGGTGAGGGCAAAACTGGCCAGTTCCAGTCTCGAGTGAAGGGCCAACTTCTCCAGCGTATTGTGAACATGGCTTTTCACCGTGTGCAAAGCGATGTTGAGCTCTCGGGCGATTTCCTTATTGCTCATACCCCGGGCGATAAGATCCACCACCTCGTGCTCCCGCCGGGTCAGCTTCACCGCCTTCAACAGACGCTCGGCCTTGCCGTTCTTAACCGCATACTCCACAATCTGAGAGAACAGCGAGTGAGTCAGCGGTGGCGGCAGCACCTTTTTGCCTTCAGCTACCGACCTGATAGTATGCAGGAAATCTTCCAGGGTAGCATCCTTGAGTATGAAGCCGGAGACCCCGGCTTCGACGTACTCGACTATCTCACTCTGCACCGGCATCAGGTCCATGACTACGATCTCGGCCTGTGGATACTCGGTTTTGATGGCCTCCGCCATCCTCAGGCTGTTCTGACTCCGCAGCCCCAGGTCAAGCAGCACAACCTGTGGCTTAATCCTTTTGGCCTTCTCCAGAGCATCGCCGTTGCCGGCCGACGACACCGTTTTGATGTCCGGCTGCTCATTGAGCATGGCCGTTATGCCCTCCCGCAGAAGACGATTGTCTTCTATCAGGAGCACGCGAATCCTGGGCACGTACGTTGTCTCCCCTTATCTGTATCTACCCTGCCTATCAAAATTATGAAAAACAGGCGCGGCGGCGTCAAGCAGAAAAAGGCGTCAACTTCTATCGGAACATAAACCGAGGGAACAGAGCCGGCGGCCGCACGGCACTGTGTTCCTGGGCGACACATCATTGTCACAGAGCGACAAGAAGTACCCCGGGGAGGGTGCCGATGAAACCGGAGGATCAGAACGGCTGCAGCAAATACGTATGATGATGCGGCATCACACCCGGTGGTACAAACAGGTCGGCCAGCGGTATCGCGGTGGCTTTGGAATAAAAGTCGTCGGTGGCTCTGGCCTCTTTGCTCAGACTATCCGCCTCGACATTGTTTTGCAGATAGTAATTCAGTTTCGATAGAATACCCAGAGCGTATCCCTTGTACGCCGGAATCGGCTCCGTAGCCAGGTACTCATTCAAGGCCTCCATAGCAAGGGGCAGCGAGACATCCGCCGTCTGGACATCGCGCAGCACTCTCAGGATATGATGGTTGGCCAAGACCAGATACGGGAGCGTGTTCGCAGGGTCGGCCTGCAGAGCTTCATGCAGATACGCTGTACCCTTATCTGATTCCCCTGCCCGCAAACAGGTGCGGCCAAGTTCATCGAGAACAGATGCATCGCCCGGATGCTCCAGAAGAAGCTCCTGCCAGTAACCGATTCGGTCGAAATCCTCCGGCATCAGGATGCAATGCGCTTTGCCGACCACTACGTAATCCGCTTCTGGGAGTTGATCGGCGTATTGGGTCGCCCGGACTGTATCGCCGCCCCACGCAGCCGGCAGGGTTCCGTATAGCTCCACCAGGTTTAGAAGCACCTCGGGATGACCGGGCTGCACCTCGAGCACTGCGTCATACGCGCGGCACATATCGTTGACGTAGCTTTTTGCGCTGTCCTCGTTTTCCTGCAGGGCCATGTACGAGTTGAGAAACTGTACCTGGGCCGCGAAGTAACGGTAGAGCGGATTGTCCGGCTCGAGCGCGACCGCTTTCGAAATGGCCGTCGCGGCGCTCTTGACCTTGTACTTCATCATCCTGGGCTGACCGGGAGCCATGTAGTAAAACGTTCGTGCCAGTTCGTACCAGGCAGAAGCGTTGGTGTCATTGATGAGCGTGTACTCCTCAAGCAGCAACCGGGCGGCATCAACCTGGCCGTCAAGGCGAAGATCATAGGCTTTCTGAACGGCTGCGTTCACCGGTGTGTCACTGCCGAACGATATGCTGCCACCTGTCAGCACTAGGAGAGCAATTCCGGCCAGTATGCGTAATGCACCTGTCTGCGAGTGGATCTGCACCTGACGCTCATCCGCATGTTTCCAGGCCAGATCGAACACGTGGAGAGCCGGCCGAAACAAGTACGCGCCGACTATGAACAACAACGCGAATTCGAAATCCAGCAGCGCCAGAATCACGCCGGCAAGAAAGATCGCGCAAGCCCCGTAAAAAATCCGGTCACGCCTAAACATGATCCTCGTCCTCCAATTCAAAAAGCGCCTCGACGGAGGTCTCCAGTCTTTCCGCCAGAAGCAGAGCCAGTTTTACCGATGGACTGTAATTGCCCTTCTCGATTGCCACAACAGTCTGACGGGAGATGGAGACCATGTCCGCCAACTGCTGCTGGCTAAGCTCTCCTCGTTCGAATCGAAATCTTCGCAGGTTTGTTTTCATCCCTACCCACAAATCAGTACAGGTTGAGCATCTCAAATCCACTGTAAATCATAGTCGACACTATGTCAAACATATCTGACATCATGACAAACAAGTTTTACGCTGTTTGTGTTGTGGTAGTGGCATCAGACCCAAGTTTTCGTTCCGCCGGGCCAATGGACGGTCAGCTAACTCTCTGGCCGTCACTATTAATGAGGGATTTGGCGCGAGACCCCGGCCAACTGCATCAGTCGGGTAGCTGGCAGGCGTTGGGGATTGACCCGGTGTACGATCAATGCTTATGGAGGGACTGCCGGCGGCGAGACGGGCATGCAGGAGCGGCGAGACAGACCAACGGCGTGGCCGGGGGCTGTCTGCAACAATTGCTATCAGTTCAGGGATCGCTCAGCGCTTATGACGTGGCGGCCTATTCCCGGCTGACAGCAGAGGACCAGAACAGGTTGGCTGGCTATGTGGCTATTTTCCCTGCTTCTTCTCCAGCTTTTCCTTCCGCTTTTCCTTCGGTGACTTCTGCGCCACTTTCTTCTTCTCTTTTTTCCCCTTGTCTTTACTTCCTTTGTCGCCCATATCCGCCTCTCAGTGTTATGGATTGACGGGCACCGCTTATTGCGGAATACCGTCTATCTCGATTTCTGAACCGACTAACATAACTTCGCCACAGAATACTAACGGCGGAGGAAAATCACAAGATTATACTCCAGTTTCTGGCTTTGCCCGGCATGCTCAAGCGAATACAAATACGCGATCAACAAGGAAATCAGGGAGCAACGCATGGACAGACACAGGCTTTTCGTAATTCTCGTATGTTCTATATAAGAGGCCTCAACTCCAGGACTACATCGCTCGTCTTCCCGTCATGCTCGATTCGGAGTTTGACCGGACCGGCTCGAGACAACAGGGCGCGCAGTTCGGTGATGGAGTAAGCCGATGCTTCCTGATCGTCAACCTCCAGAATCAGATCCCCGGGCTGTATCCCTGCAGTGTGCGCTGGTGTTCCGGGAGTAACGGCAATGACCTGTTTGCCACCAAAGTCCGGCGGCACGCAACTGACAAAGCAGCCGCTCATGTCATAGTCGAACGACTCTTGGATACGGCTGTTTGGCTCCAGGATAATTCTCTTCCGGGCGTAGTCGAAGATTGCCGTAAAACGACTCAGGAAGCCCGCACCGATAGTCCCGGCATCGCCGCCTCTCCGTGTATCCACCGAGTAACCAACCACCGGCCTTTCGAATATCACACCGCCGACTCTGAATCGGCTGAGGCGCGTGACCCAGTTCTGAGTTTCCCCGCCAACAGCGAACCCCAGTTGGGCCAGTCTGGGCTGCGATTCGTGCAGCAGGCTTTCGGACTGGATGAATGACCCGTTGAAACCTATGATGTCAGCGCTTCCGGTATCGAGTTTGAGTTTGGCCTTGCGCCAGGTACCATCGGGATGCTGCACCTCGCCCACGATAAACACCTCGCCACTCTCGATTGTAACGTCGACGATTTCGCCGTTGCCGGTATATGCGAAACCATCGGGATCGCGCAGCGTGATCACCTCGTTTTCGTAGTCGACGGTCACAACATACGTCTCAAAGAAGTCGTGACCGACAATGCCATCCATACGATTACCGATCATCGGCTCCAGACCGGCAAGGCGAAAACCGCGAAGAGAGTCCGCCGTGATGGATATGCCGCCGACGTGGATGGTGATATCGTACACGCGATTGATCTCCACGTCGCCGCCGGGCATAGCCTCCTGCCAGACCGGCCCGATCCGGAAGCACGCGGTATCCAGTCGATCAGTACTTACCAGGGTGTACGGAAACCCGGAATCAAGAATCATCGCACAGGAGTCCTGCCCGTTGAGTTGTGTGCGGAGCACAATCAGTCCCGAGATGGACGTATACGGCAGAATGACTTCACGTCCGCTGCCTATCGCTGACAATACTGTAGGATAGGAGGAAGCCCGATCGAATTCGGTTGAGGAATGGCATCCCGCAATAGTAGATGTGATGGCAAAAGCGACGACAAGCACACGGCCCAGATATGTTCTCCTGGACATGCGTAATTCTCCCGGGAGTTGATGTTAGCGTCGGAAGTATATGGTGCCTGAGGTCCGGCAGCAACTGCATTATCCCCCGGCCCACCGGGTCTTGCCCCTGTCACCGGCCGGGAGCCTGAGATTCCCGGGGTGCTAGTATGTGACGGTCACCCCCCGTGCCTGAAGCGCCGGGATGTAAGTGTTGATGGACTCCAACGACAGAGGGTTGTTATCGAGACCGACCTCGTCGCCCGACGCCAATCCTGGATTGCTCACCAGCGGAGCGATATCCACGATCAGGTTGTACTTCAGGGACAGGCTGCTCAATTCGGTCAGCCCGCTAAGGACTGAAATATCCGCGATGTTGTTGTGATCGGCATAGAGATAGTCCAGGTGTACACAGGCACTCAGGGGCGAAATATCGGATATGCCGTTGCCAAAAACAAACAGGTAACGAAGCCCGGTCAGCGATGACAGCGGCTGAATATCACTTACGCCCACCGCCATAACAGACAGAAACCAGAGCTCATCCAGCGATGATAGTGCCGTCAGAGAAGTGAGCGGATTCTGCGACAACTGCAGGATTTGCAGACTGCCTAACTGTGACAGCGGCGAAATGTCGGTGATACTGTTTCCCTGAAGATTGAGATCGTTCAGGCCGATGAGTTCCGACAGTTGGCTAATG
>Ga0180007_10004828_pt1 | contig 14080 bp, 15 predicted proteins | sample MM_PC_MetaG_FD_121122 | JGI IMG/M metagenome (GOLD analysis project Ga0180007, IMG submission 121122) | Groundwater microbial communities from the Aspo Hard Rock Laboratory (HRL) deep subsurface site, Sweden - MM_PC_MetaG | ecosystem: Environmental > Aquatic > Deep subsurface > Groundwater... | reverse complement strand
TTCTTCCTTGACTGGTTATTCCCAAGTTTGTGCAATGCACAACAAAAACACCTTCGCCATTACTTAATTCTTCTTTATTGATAACAATATTAGCAAAATACTTATCTTCCATGTTTTGCAATGCACTTTAACATATTTAAGTTTGTTGGTTTCGGGTGGATAAGGCGAGAGCGAAGCGACGCAGAGTTTTAATTTTTCTTTTTAGGTTGGGGGGGAGATGGTTCCGACGACCATTTAATAAGAGAGATTGCCCACTTTTTGTTTCTTTTTTCTAAAAAGAAGATTTTAAAATATAATTATTAATTCCCAATCCCATTTTATCCACTTACTGATTCTCACTCAATCCCTTCACGCAAATCACTGCGTGGATTTGCGTAGAAAAATTCGAAGAATTTTTTGAGGTTTATCTGGCTTATTGATTCTCAGCTAAACCCTTCCTCTCTCTAATCCTTCTAATAATATCATCTTGCATTCCAGCAGGAACTTTTTCAAAAAGTTGGTCAACTAAACTTGAAACACCACGGCCTTCTGTTGCAGAACGCAAATCATTTGACCACCCAATCATTTCAGCAACAGGGAGCTTTGCTTTCATTTCAGCATTTGCACCATCTTGTTTAACTTCAAGCATTTGTCCTCTTTTCCCGCCAACAATTTTTGTAACAGCACTTAAAAATTTATCAGGCATTTCAATAAGATGAATTTGTAAAGGTTCTAAAAGAGCAGGATTTGCAGATTTCATAGAATCTTTTAGTCCTTCTCTAACAGCAGGGTAAACTTGTGCAGGTCCACGATGAATCGCATCTTCATGAAGCCGAATATCAACCAATGAAACTTTTAATTTTCCGCAAGGTTCACGAGCCAAAGGACCTTGGTCTATTACCATTTCAAAAGCTTCCATAACCATTTCAATAACTTCTCCAATATGAACTTCCCCACGAGTTTCATCAAAAAGAATATTTCCTTTGTAAATATCTCTCACGTTTCTAATTTCATCACTTCTCCAACCTTTACTTGAAAGAACTTCTGTAACAGCATCATTTTTCTTTTTAATTCTAATTTCAGGAAGTTCGCCTGATTTTATTAAATCATAAATTTCATCTTCAAGAGGAGCAACCTTGATGTAAAAACTATTGTGCTTGTTCGGACTTCGGCCTTCGAAAACTTTTCCTTCTTTGTTAACTGTTTCACGATAAACAATAATTGGTGCAGAAGTTCTAACATCTAAACCTTTTTCAGTTTTAATTCTGTTTTCAATAATTTCTAAATGAAGTTCGCCCATTCCAGACATTAAACTTTCACCTGTCTGCTCATTAATTTCAATTTTAATAGAAGGATCTTCTTTTCCAATTTGTTTCAAAACTTCAATCAGCTTCGGCAAATCTGCCGCTTTTGTAGCTTCAATAGATTTTGTAACAACAGGGTCAAATAAATGTTTAATTGCTTCAAAAGGTTCAATTTCATCTGAACTTACTGTTTCACCTACAAAAACATCTTTTAATCCAACAACACCAATAATATTTCCTGCAATAGCTTCGTCAACAATAACTCTTTGTGCTCCCTTGTAAACAGAAACTTGCTGAATTCTAACTTTTCTTTTTGCAAGACTCATATAAACCTCATCGCCTTGTCTAATTGTTCCTGAAAATAATCTTCCGCATGCAACTTCTCCTGCATGTTTATCAACAACAATTTTAATTGGAACAAAAGCAGGTTTTCCTTTAGGATTACACCCAATTAAATCTTTTCCAACTTCAGAATCTTTGTCCCCATGCCAGATTTTTGGGATTCTATATTTTTGAGCTTCAATTGGACTTGGGTGGTGTTTAATAGACATTTCTAAAACAACTTCGTGCAAAGGTGCTTTTTTTGCAAGTTCTTTATAATTATCATTTGTATAAGCATCAATAACATCTTTGAAAGTTATTCCTTTCTTTTTCATATATGGAAAACTTAAAGCCCAGTTATGGAACGCAGAGCCAAAAGCAACAGTTCCTTCAGCAACACCAACTTTCCATTTTTCTTTGTAACCTTCAGGAGCAATAGCTTCTATTAATTCATTTATGTGTTCAATAATTTTTACAAACTTTTTTTGCATTTCTTCAGGTGTTAGTTTCACTTCTTTGATTAATCTATCAACTTTGTTTATGAAAAGAACAGGTTTAACAAGTTCTTTCAAGGCCTGACGCAAAACAGTTTCTGTTTGAGGCATAATTCCTTCAACAGCACAGCACACAACAATACATCCATCAACAGCCCTCATTGCTCGTGTAACATCTCCTCCAAAATCAACATGTCCTGGTGTGTCAATTAAATTAATTAAATGCTCTTCACCATTTATAGTGTGAATCATTGAAACAGATGCAGAATCAATTGTAATTCCACGCGAAGATTCGTCCTCGTGAAAATCAAGTTTGCACGCTTTTCCAGCATCTTCTGCAGATAACATTCCAGCACCAAAAAGCAAATTATCAGAAAAAGTTGTTTTGCCGTGGTCAATGTGCGCAGCAATTGCTATGTTTCTAAACTTGTCTTGCTGTTTCATTAATTTTACAAAATCTTTTTCAGGTGCCATATGAAAACAACCTCCTGGTTTTTTTCGATTTTCCTCAAAACACTGAAGAGCGATTTCTTTCCACACCTTGACTGAAATCGCACATTCTTTTAATTGAGAATATTAATTAATTGAGAAATTTGTTTTTAAACTTTTGGTTGGATTTTATAAACAATTTTTGTTAAAGCAATTGAATCTAAATTCCTAATTTCCAATTGTTCTTCTTTAGCCAATTTTTCTAAATTAAAACCTAATTCCTTTAATCTATCAAAATTGTTTTTTTCTAAATAAACCAAACCAATAGTAGAACTTTGAAAATTAAAATCCAAATATTTTTGATATAATTTTTCTATGCTCTCTATAGTTTTTTCAGATTCTTCATAAAGAATATTCATTCCATCATTTACTATGGCATAAGCAATAATCTTTAGGTCAAATTTTTTAATATCTTTATTTATTTTTTTCCTTCCTCTATCTACATCTTCCTGAAGAATTCCTCGTGCTTCCATGAATTTAGTTTAACTAATCGATTTATAAGAATTATTGTGGTAAAAAGATACAATTAATGGACTTTAATTTAATCTAAAGTACTTCCTTAAACTTTTCCATTCTAAATATTTTTGATTAAATTCTTGAAGAGGAATTTCATTTCCTTTACAATTAATATATACTTTTTTACTTAACCCGTTTTTATCTGGAATAGAAATTATTTTAAAAGAAATTTTATATTCTTCACAAAATTCTTTTTGTAATCTAACTTCTTTTTCTAATGAATTCATTTTATCGTGCATATTAATCTTTTTAATACCTATGCCCAAAAACTATTTTTTCTAAATATAGTTCTTTTTTATTAAGGTCATAAGAAAAGATTATTCTTAATTTTCCTATCCAAATTCTGCAACTATCTTTTAAATCATAATGTAAATGTTTATATCTTTGAGGATTTTCAGAAATTTCTTCAACCTTTTTCTTAATTCTTTTTTTAATAATCAAATCTAATTTTTTAAAATCTTTTGTAAATTCTTTAGTAGGGAGAATTTTATAAATCATTCCAATTAGCAAATTCCCTGTTTGCTATTTGTTCTTTACTTCTTTTGTGAGATTCCATGAACCTTTCATCACTCATCAACTCAATAGATTCAACTACAGAATTAAATTGTTCTTTTAATCTTAATAAATCTATTATTGCACTTTTATTAATATTTATTCTTTCCATAAGAAAATTAACCCTCCAATCTATATAAATTTAACTATCTTTTAAATTTTACCTCGCACTATCTGCTTGTGCCTCACTTTCTTTCTTTTTTCTCAAAGCAAAACTTTCTTGGTTTCCTTCTGCAGCCATTACAATTTCTTCTGCTAAACCTTGTGCAATTGTTTTCTTTTTGTTGAATGCTTTGTCAGAAGAACCTTGAACAATCCATCTTAAAGCAAGGTTCACTCTTCGCAATGGCGAAACATCAACAGCTTGAGGATAACGGGCTCCGCCATATTCAATAACAGTAACTTCATCTCTTGGAGCAGATTTTTCAATTGCTTTTACAAAAACTTCAACAGGGTTTTTTCCTGTTCGCTTTTCAATCAATTTAAAAGATTCAAGAATTGTTTTCATATTTTTAGAATATTTTCCTGTTGACCTTCCAAGAATTATTTTGTGCTTTTTCCCTCGGTGCCCGGCAGTCGCCAAACGATTCATCAATCTTTCAACAATATTAACTTTTGTTTGCCCAAACTTTTGAACATTTCTACCATAGCTTTTCAAAACCAATTTTGGCTCAAGATTTATAGCAGGTTTCAACCCAGGGTCTTCTACAACAATTTCACTCACATCATATAAATCAAATATTTTGAATTTTGGTATTTCCATTTTAATTTAAATTACCTCTTAATTCATTATATTTTTCTCTTACTTCTGAATTTTTAAAATAAACACAATCTGTTTCTATAACTGTTCCTGTTTCATCTAAAATTTTTATTATTCCTTTGCCAAAATCACCAACGTAATTTCCATCCCCAACTTTTACAGCATTTACATCTAAAAATTTTCTTATAATTTCTAAATCATCTTCTCTTGGGGGCATTTGAAATGTTTTCAAAGTTGTACTACGATGTAAATTCCCTTCATAATATTTTCTCATTAAAATTTTACTTACTTCTCCTCCCATTTATCTTCTTCCCTTTTCAATCTTGCCAGAAACTAATCTTGACAATGGTTGATCATTTACTTGAATAACTTGATAACGAATTCCACGGATGTCGCCTTTTGCTCGACCTTGTTTTCCACCAATTCTTTCAATCAGAACTTCGTCGTGTTCGTCTATGAATTTTTGAGCTAAGTTACCTGGAATAAAAGCTCCGACAGATTTTCCGTTTTTCTTCAACTGAACTCTGCAACATTTTCTCATAGCTGAGTTTGGCTGTGCAGCTTCTTTTTGAAACTTTGATAAAACAATTCCTTTTCCTTGACTTGCTCCGCCAAGAGGGTCCGACTTCTGAAAAAGGTTTAGAGTTCTCACTTTGAAAGCTCTGTCTTTCCACCGAAATTTCCTTCGGTCTTTCTTTTTCTTTTCAGCACTTTTTAATCCCATTTGAATGTTTAAGAAAGATAAAATTGGTTTTTAAATTTGTTGGTGAAACTGTCCTATTAACTTATTGATTGATTGCAAATAGAAAACTATAAATTTATATATAAAAGAATACATAACTTTATTAAGAAAAGAGGAGATGATAATTTTAAGATGATAGCAAATACATTAGCCACGGAGTTAAAATCTTTTGAGACAGATTTTATTTTTTTTCAGAATAAAAAATTAGATTTAAGAAAGGATTTTTTAAACAAATTTGTCGCAATTAAAAGAGAGGAAATTATTGCCTCTGGAAATTCTATAGAAGAAATAAATAAAATATTAGAAAGTAAAAACATAGATTCTGCAAAAACAGTTATAGAATTTGTTCCTGAAGAAGAAGGCATAATGGTTTTATAAGATGTTTAAAATTCCCTTATTTAGTGGAAAAAGTTTAGGTTTTGAAAGGGATATGGCAACTTTTTCTGTTAAGTATGGAAATCTACCAAACTTTTTTTGTAAGGGAATTGTTGATACTGGTTGCCCATTTACAATAATTAGTGAGAGTTCAATAAAAAGAACAAGAATACCTTATAATTCTAAGCCTTCTAAATATAATGTTCAGCTTGGAAACATTAATATGGATTTGATAGAGTTAGGTATTTGTGAAATAAATTTTAGAGATGAAAATGGAGAAATTAAAAAATTTGAACAAGAAATTTATGTGGGTATCCCAAAAGTAAAGGGTTATCTTTCACAAGAATTACCAAGTTTTATTGGAAAAGATTTTCTTAATAATCATTCATTATCTATTATTAATAAAAAAGAGGGAAATAATTGTTTGATGGGAGATGATTGATTAGAGAATGAGAATAATCAAACAATCCGAAATTCCTTTTTAAAAAAATCTTGAATTATTTTTTGCATTTCTAAAAGTCGTCTTTTGTTTCGCCCAATCAATGCAGCTTTACTTTCTCGACCAGCAGTAAGTATGATTTCGTCTTCTTTTATTTCAAGTTCTTTAAATGTTTGCGGGCTTACAATATTTTGAATAAAACTTTGAATATCTTCAATTCCTCTTGGCAAGGGAATTATTTTTATTTTTTTTCTAAGAATCTGATTCAGCTTTTTTGCATTGCTTGCATTTGGTCCAAGTGCTTTTGAAACCAAACTTTTTGGAACACAAAACATCAGAGTTTCATTATATTTAAAACAATATCTTGTTGAGATTCTGGTAATACTTGAAAAAAGATTCAAATATCTCATGTCCTGCATATCAATAGTTGTAACCATCTTAATATTTCAAAAAAAAGAACATTGTTTATAAATTTATAGGAATTATTTTGGAATGTAAAAAGAAATATTTATTTTACTAATTAAATCCCCGCCCCCACCATAATTTCTTGTGATCATCGCAACATAATGTTTTTTGAAAATTCCTTTGTTATCAAAAGATACACTACGATGTTCATCAGTTTTTTTGGGATAATTTTTCTCCAAATAATCAGCAAGATTTTTTCCATTAAAATTACTTAAATCTTGAGAATCCTTTCCGGTTATTTCTTCAATAACATAAAGACGTTCTAACCTATCTGAATTCTCTTCTAAAATTCTTTTCAATTTGCAAAAATCAGATTCTCTTACTTGATTCATAATAAACTCAGAAACTTTTTCTTTATAAAAATTTATATTCTAGAAAATAGATTACTTATTTACCTTTTCAACAACTTTTGTTTTTGCTGTTTTCAAATCTTCTTGCTTTTTTGTTAAAGGGCCAACAACTTTTACAAGAAGACCTGGCAATCCAGTTCCAATTGGAACAGGTTGATTCAAAATTATGTTCTCAATAACACTTGTTAATTTATCTTTGCTTCCTTTTATGGTTGCATTAACAAATTGTTTTACAGGTGTTTCAAAAGTTGCTCTTGCAAGAATTGAAGATTTTTGTGCAATAATTCCCATTCTTGTAACTCCTTTAATTTCTCCTGTGTTTGTCATAGCGTCGGCAACAAGTTCAAGATGTCGAATATCAATATCCAAACCTTGACTATTTAAAACATTTTGAATTTCGTCAATAATCAATTGTCGTGCAACTTCTACTCCAAAAACTTTTGCAACTTCATAAAAATCATTTGAAATAACTTTATCTTTTTGAATTTCTTTGGAATCAAGAATTTCTTTCAAATTTGTTCCAAGGGTAACGACAACAAAGTCTCTATCTTTTTTAACAATTAAAACTTGTTTTATTCCTTTGATTCCAGAAATAATAGTTTTCTTTAATTTTTCTTTTAACTTATAAATTTCTTTAAAATTATAATCAGTTGCATTAATAATTAAAGAATCTTCTTTTTCTTTTATTTTAAATCCAAGATCATTTAACTTATCAACAATTTTTTTAATAGATGTGTGTGTTTGCTTTAATCCATCTTTATCAATTTTTATTTCAATTTTTTTATCACTAAAGTTCAAGTTTATTTCAGAAGAAATTTCAGCCAAAGTTATTTCTTTAATTTTTTCAGCAAATACTTTTGCATTTTTTTCATCATTATATTCTTTTTCTAAATAGATTTCCATTTTTGGAGAAGAAGGAGTTTTTCTTGCATCGAAAATTTCAATTAATCTTGGTAAACCTTGTGTAACCTGCATTTCTGCAACACCAGCCATATGGAATGTTCGTAAAACCATTTGTGTTGAAGATTCTCCAAATGATTGAGCAGTAATAATTCCAATTGCTTCACCAGGATCTATTTTTCCTTTAAGATGAAGTTTTGAAACATCTATACCATCATCTCCGTATACAAATTGAATTATATTGTTGTTACTATCTCTAATTGTGTAATCATATTCAACTCTTAAATCTTGCAAAGCATTTGCTAATCTCCTATATAAGTAACCTGATTTAGGAGTTCTTAATGCAGTATCCATAAGCGAGTCTCTTCCTGTAATTGCTCCGAAAAAGAATTCATCTGGTCTTAATCCTTTAATAAAAGGAGAATGAATAAATCCTCTTGCATTTGCAGACAAATCATTTTTCTTGAAAAAGGGAAGTGTTCTTCCATTAAAACCAAAATCAATTCTTTTGCTTCCTAATGCTTGCTGTCCAACACATGAAGCCATCTGAGTAATATTTAACATATTTCCTCCACCACCAGATTTTACCATATGACTAACTGGATTGTCTTTTGGGAATCTTTCTTTTACAATTTCCCCAATTTTAGTTCTAACTTTATTTAATGTTTGAAGAATTTTTATTTCACGAGATTCTTCTAATGTTTTTCCAGGAATTAATTCAAGTGTTCCATTGTTATAAGATTCAATTAATTCAAGTGTTCTTTTTTCAGCTTTTTTAATAATTTCTTCACCTTCTGCAATTGTTTTATCATCCAAGTCAAAATCTTCAATAGAAATTGTAATCCCTCTTCCTGTTAAATAATTTTTTCCTAAATCAAATGCTTTCTTGATTGTGTCAAAAGTTTCAATTCTTCCAATTGTTTTGTCAAGTTCTTTAATCAAATCTCCATCTTCCCCCCCAAAAGTTGTTTTATCTATAATCCCTTTTATTATTTTTCCGTCTTTAATTGTGATAGAATCATTTGAAAAATCAATTTTTGGTAAAATTGTTGAGAAAAGTTCTATTCCAGGAATAGTTTTCTTTGAATTTTTTGGATAAATTCCAGATTGATATAAAAGTTGATCAGCATCTTCTTTTGAAAATTCATCTTTTCCAATTAAATAATTCCCAGTAATTGCATCTTTAACACAACCAACAAAGTTTGTGTTATTTTTTGGAGAAAATAAATTTTGTTTAACATCAAGAAGAATTTTTGCTTCTGCACGAGCTTCTTCTGTTTGTGGTGAGTGAATATTCATTTCATCTCCATCAAAATCTGCAGCATATGGCGGAGCCGCAGCAGGATGTAATCTAAATGTTCTTCCTGGCAAAACCCGAACATAATGAGCCATTAAACTTCCCTTGTGCAAACTTGGATGACGATTAAATAAAACAACATCGCCGTTTTGCAAATGTCTTTCAACTTTATAACCAGAAACAAGCTCGTTCATAATTTCTTCTTTAAGATCTTCTGTAATTTTTTTTCTTTTTCCATCAGGGCGAATAATATAATTTGCACCAGGATAAACTTCTGCTTTTTTAATTAAATCTTTTAATTTTTTAAGATTTAAATCAGTAACTGTTTCAGCAACAGTAACAATTCTTGCGATTTCATAAGGAACTCCAACTTCATTTATTTCAAGAGAAGGGTCAGGCGAAATAACTGTTCGCGCAGAATAGTTCACTCTTTTTCCTGCAAGGTTTTTTCGAATTCTTCCTTCTTTTCCTTTAATTCTTTCTGTAATTGTTTTCAATGGTTGACCACTTCGATGTCGTGCAGGAGGAATTCTTGTAACAGTATTATCAAAAAAAGTTGTTATATGAAATTGCAATAAATCCCACAAGTCTTCAATAATAACTTCTGGTGCACCTGCATTAAGGTTTTCCCAAAGTCGTTGGTTTGCCCGAATAATATCTGAAAGTTTGTGCGTTAAATCATCTTCACTTCTTTCCCCACTTTCTAAAATAATACTTGGACGAACAGTTACAGGAGGAACAATTAAGGTGGTTAAAATAGCCCATTCAGGTCTAGAATTTTTCGGATTAATTCCCGCTTTTATTAATTCTTCTTCAGGAATACTTACAAGCATTTCTCTTACTTGTGTAGGGAATAATCTTTTCTTTCCAATATAAAAACTAGAAGGCTTGTCTAATTTAACTTTTTCATGAACAGCCCCACAATAAGGACACTTTTTAGCATCTTTTGCTTTTTTCGCTCTTTGCTTTGGTGAGTATTTTTCTAAATCTTTTTCAGCAATTAATAATTTGTTACATTCATGACAAAAACATCTTAAACATAATTCAATTAACGGAATATATTTTAAATGAACAACAGGTCTTGCTAAATCAATACTTCCTGGATGACCTAAACATTCTTGCAATCTCCCACCACATGTTCGACATCTTACACCAGGATCAATTGCACCAAGTCGTAAATCCATTAAACCGCCGTCGACAGGGTAACCATCTATATCATAAAGTTCAGGCGTAACTATTTTTGCGCATGAAAGTTTTTTAATTTGTTCAGGACTAAGTAATGAAAAACTTATTTCACTTATTTTTTTCTTTATTGTTTTTCTCATTATTCGTATTTATTCTTCAATTTAAATTTAGTGTGAATGTGCAACCCTTGAAGTTCTTCAAGTAATAATTTGAAAGCATATGAAACTTCGATTGGTTCTATTTCTTCTGTTGAACACATAGGACAAAACGTTTTCCCACGTATGTTATCTTCAATTCCAATTGTCCCGCATTTTGTGCAAATTGGTAAAACAACTTTATCTGAATCATATCTTTCTTTTAATAAAAGTGAAGCACCGTGTGCAACAAGTGCTTGCTGTTCCATTTCTCCTAATCTTAAAGCACCGCCTCTTGAACGACCTTCAATAGGTTGACGTGTTAAAAGAGCAACTTTTCCAGAAGCACGACCATGCAATTTGTTTGCAACCATATATTTTAATTTTAAATAATATAAATTTCCAACAAAAATTTTGGCCTTCATTTTTTTACCTGTAATTCCGTCATACATTGTTTCTTTTCCATCTTCTCTAAATCCAAGTTCAGCCATTTGGTCTTTTAGTTCTTTTTTGCTCACCCCAGAAAATGAAGTTCCATCAATTATTTCTCCTTTCAAACAACCAACCTTCCCTGCAAGTAATTCAAGTAAATATCCAACTGTCATTCGGCTTGGTAAACCGTGCGGGTTAAAAAGAACATCTGGTTTTATTCCTCTTGATGTAAACGGAATATCTGATTCAGGAGCAATCATTCCAACAACTCCTTTCTGACCATGCGAAGTTGCAAATTTATCCCCGAGTTCAGGAATTCTTTGGTCTCGTGTTTTAACTTGAACAATTTTATTTCCTTCGCTGTCTTCTGTAATAAACACAGCTTCTACTGTTCCTTTTTCTTCTTGCCTCATTGTAACAGACCCTTCTTTTTTTGTTCGAACAGAAATTTCCCTTGCTTCTGACAAGAATTTTGGAGGAGACATTTTTCCAATTAAAACTTCTCCTTCATTAACTTCTGCTTCAGGATAAACAATCCCATCTGTTTCTAAAAGTTTATAACTTTCTTCTGTTTTGTATCCGCTTGTATCTTTATCAACAATACCTATTTCATCTTTTAATCCCCCAGCATAATTCATTTCAATTGCAGAATATGGCCTAAAATAAAAACTTCTTCCAACTCCCCGGTCTAAGCTTCCTTTGTTTAAGACAAGAGCATCTTCCATATTGTAACCTTGATAAGGCATAATCGCAACTGTAAGATTTTGTCCAGCAGGATATGTGCTTAATGTATCATAAATAAAACTTCTAACAATTGGTTTTTGGGGATATTGCAAAATACTTACATCTGTGTCCAATCTGCACAAATAATTTGCAGCATATAAACCAAGAGCTTGTTTCTGCGTTTTACTTCCTCTGTTCAATCTTGAACTCTGGTCGTGATTTCCATATGGAACAAGTCCTGTAACAACACCAAAAACATCAACAGTATCAATTTCAAGATGGGTGTGTTCTGAAGTAACTTCTTCTTCATACAAAGAAACCAAAGCATTTTCTTCTTCAGCAGCGTCGAGATATTCTATAAATCCTTTATTTACAAGATAATTCCAATCAATTTCTCCTTGTTCAAGTTGAACCAAGTGTTCATTTTTTAATTTTGAAGCACCATTTTCTAAAATTATTAAAGGTCTTAAAACTCTTCCAGATTCTGTTGAAATTAAAACAACTTGTGATTCGTCTTCGTTTGCAACATTTAATTGAATTGGAAGTTCGCAATTTCTTCTTTTTTCACGGATTTTATCAACAAAATTTTCTGGGTTTTCAACCATTCCTAAATAAATTCCGTTGAAGAAAACTTCCCTTCCATTTACGCCTTCTTTTTCTAAACCAAAAGATTCTAATTCTTTTAAAAATTTATTTTCATCTAAATTAACTCTCGTTGAAACTCTGCTTAAAATTGCAAGGTTTTTTCTTAAACCAATTTCTGTTCCTTCTGGCGTTTCAATCGGGCAAAATCTTCCATAATGAGTTGGATGAAGTGTTCGTGCCATGAAATTTTCTTGATCACTTGCTAACATACTTGAAACTCTTTGCAATTGAGAAATTGTTGCAAGGTAATTTGTTTTGTCCATGTTCTGCGTAATCCCGCTTCTTTCTCCTGTCCAAGAACCGGTTGCAATAGCTGATTCAACACGATGAGAAAATAAAGTTGATTTTGCAATAATTTTTATTGAAAAGAATTTTTTTCGTTTCACAGATTTTTGCAAAGAATATTGAATATCTCGAACAAGAATTCCTAAATTAACTCTGAATAAAGTTGCAAGCAAATCACCTGAAAGCCGAACTCTTTTATTTCCATAATGATCTTTGTCTGTTCTTAATTGAGGATTTTCTTTTGCAATTAAAAATTGTTTTATTAATTTACATAATGTAACAGCTTTTTTCATTCGGTCTTCTTTTTTTTGCCCAATGTGCGGGAAAAGATAAGAATCAATTCTCATTTTAACTCTATCAAGAATTTCTTTTTTTGTTCCTTGTAAATTTGTTTTTTCTGCAATGAACATCATCGCATCTTCACGCGTCGCTAAGTTAACAAATTCATATAAATTAATTATTACACTATCTGTTTCCTTACCAATGTATTTCGCGATTTCAGATTCTTTTATTAAACCAAGAGCTTTCAAAATAACAATTGCGGGCAAATCTTTAAATCGGCTAAATGAAACTTCAAATAAACCTTCTTTACTTTCTGAAATTAAAGTTGGAATTCTATATGTTCCTTTCAAAGAAAACATTTTCAAATTAAGTTCGCCTTTTTTATTTGTTTCAATAAAAGGTTGGTCTTCTGCCAAATCTTCAGCCATAACCATAACTCTTTCATTACCTTTAATTATAAAATATCCACCAGGATCAAGAGGGTCGTTGTAATTTGAAATCAATTCTTCCCTCGACATCCCACTTGTATTACAAATTTTACTTTTTACCATAATCGGAACTCGCCCAATTTCTACTTCTTCAGAATCAATTTGTTCATCTTTTTTTACAGTTATTTCAAGAGAAAGTGGTGCAGAATAAGTAAGCTTTCTTAGTCTTGCATCATAAGGCATTATCAAAGAAGAACTTCCATCAGCTTCGGTAACTTCTGGTTTTCCTATTCTAATTTTTCCTAAACTTATTTCAAAATCTTCATTATTTATTGAAGAAGAAATTTCATCAACAATTTCTTGCATTCGATGTTCAGCAAAATCATTAAATGAAGTTATATTTGATTCAACAAGTGAATGTTCCTTAAGATATTTTTCAACAATAAGGTGCTTGTTTTTTTTCATTTAAACAACTACCCGAAAATACGGCTCCTTTTTATTTTTTCTTTCGATTTTAATAAGATCACCGATAGTGCAACCTTCAGGCAAACAAGGATCACTCAAAAGAATTTTTGGTATTTGTGCTTTTGAAATATTTAATCTTTCTAAAAGTGTTTCAATTTCTTTTTCATTTAATTTAGAATGTTTCGGTTGTAGAATATGCATGTTGGCTTAAATGGGGTTTAATTTTATAGCACAGTTGTCACAAATTTTAACAACTTTCTAATAATAAAAGATAATGAAATTTGGTTTTTAAACGTTTTGGTCGTTCCTTTCAAAAAAGCGGCCCCGGAGGGATTTGAACCCCCGACACCTGGATAACTTTCGTATCCTCGCGATTTCGTCGAGGTGTTTTGAAATCGCCCTTCCTGTTAAAGGAGGGTGACTTGTTAAGGAACAGCGTTCCCATACGATAAAAGTCCAGTGCTCTGCCAGACTGAGCTACGGAGCCATTTCTGTTTTTGGGCTCGTAGCGTCCGCGA
>Ga0180007_10004827_pt1 | contig 14081 bp, 25 predicted proteins | sample MM_PC_MetaG_FD_121122 | JGI IMG/M metagenome (GOLD analysis project Ga0180007, IMG submission 121122) | Groundwater microbial communities from the Aspo Hard Rock Laboratory (HRL) deep subsurface site, Sweden - MM_PC_MetaG | ecosystem: Environmental > Aquatic > Deep subsurface > Groundwater... | reverse complement strand
CTGAACACGTCATACGCAATTCGGATTGCGGGTTGAATGAACGCCCATTGGCAGCTGATTTGATCGCGAGGATAGCCTCATCCATGAATGCTTGCGCCTTGTCTGACTTCCGGCTATTCGGTTTTCCGCCCCAAGTGCGCCCGAATTGACGCGAGTTCCCCTTGGCCTGCGGTGCCATCGGAATGCGGCACTCGAACTCCGTGAGGTACGTCACTTCGCCTCCGCGCCCGCCGCGTGACGGGACTTGAAACCAGCCTCTTTGGCCCATCGAAATACTCTACCACAGGCATCTGAACACCAATTCCCATATTGGGATGCGCGTTCTGGGTCGTCGGTCCAACGTGGTCGATGTTCTTCCATCCAGTCCCATTCCACAACGGCTTGGACGATCTCTTCCAGCGCCCGGTGCGAGTCGAGCAGGGCACGCCAATTCCCCGGAATACGCCCAGCGTGCAAGTCGACCTCGATCTCCGCCAGCCGATCAGCCGGCAGGACTTTAGAAGGGGAGGTCGTCGCCATTGGCCGTCACCGCCTTTGATTTGGTTTGTGATGCTGCCGCCCGAAGCAATGACCCGAACCGCGAGTCAAGATTCTTCACGATGTCGGGATCGAGCTGTTTCTTCTCTGGTGTGTAGTCGCCTGGATTCATCCATCCGGTCTTGAAGTACGCCTTGCCCTCATAGGTACTTTGTTCGACTTTGATCTGCACGACAACCTGCGGCGCAGCCTTGTCCACATGAGCGAATGATCCGTCCCATCCCAGCGATTCAACCAACTGGTTGACGGTGACGGTATTGATTGTGCCGTCTTTTTTGACAACCCAGTATGTCCCGGACACGTCGTATGGACCGAAATTGCGCCAGTCAATCCACTGGCCGTTTTCCAGATACTCGATGATTGCGAACTTGATATTGATTCCGATGGCTCCGCTCTCGGCTTGCTGAACAATCCACTCCGATGGGACGGCCTTGAAAATACTTTCTCTGTCGATCCACATAGCTACTCTTTACCTCCGCTGAAAATGTGCTGCCAGATTTCGGCGTCATCCGGTCCCTTGAATGGCATCGGGGCGATTGGGGTTCTGCACTTGGCGATATGGTCGGGGCGTTCGACGGTGAAGATAGTCCTGGTGCCGCCGCCTTTGCCCTTGCCGTCCTCGGAAATCACATCGTATCCGAGAAACAGCACGTAGTCGGCCCACTGAATTACCCGGTTGCGGATCGACGCCTTGCCAGACTTCGGAGATTGCAGATGCGGTTCGTAACGGATGTAGTCGTCACCAACCGGGTTGGGCACGTCGGCGGTGCAGTCGTGGGCAATGATAATGACGTTGCGGCCAGCCCGAACGTGGGCATCAAGATCAGCCAGTCCCAGCAAGAACGTCTCGTAGACGTGCTGGTAGCCCTTGCCGTAGCCGTACCCTTCGATTGTAGATACGGTGTGGCCTTTTTCGTTTTTCACGTTTGCCAGGGTGTAGGCAATGGCCCATTCTTCGAGCTTGGTGCCAGAATCGATTGCGATGGTTTGGAATCCGTCAAGCGAGTTGGAATGCAGACAGGCCCGCACGTCGCCGAATCCCGTCAATCCCGTAAGTCGGTTAACATCGAGTTCACGGGTGCCCTCTTCGATGTCCAAGAACACCGGATTGGGTGCGTTTTTAGCCAGATTCGATTTTCCGATGCCGCCGGGTCCATAGATCAGAATGCGCTTGGCCCCGCCTGTGCGTCCCGACACGATCGCAAATTCCTTGGTGCTGGCTACGGTCGTTGGTTCTCCGTTTGTCGCCCTGATGGGCGGCGGCGCGGCTTTCTTAGCCACTGGTGGTGGTGCTACTGTGGTCGTCATGGTTCATTCCTCAATCTGTGCGGCTTGCCCCGCACGGGCAGATGGTTCTTGGTTCAATTCAGGATGGATGTTTTCGGAAATTCTGAATCCCGGCGGTATTTCTCCGGTCAAGGTGTTGCCCTGACAGATAGACAGATACTCGCAGACACCGAAGTTACCGAAACACGAGTTCGGGTTTTTGTACCAGCGCCGGGACTTCTGAGCCTCACGGATCGCCTGTTGTTGCTGCCAGACTTCCCACGCGCATTCGTCCAGATCCTGTTGCAGTCGGGCGATTTCGATCCGGGCGAAATAGTGGTCGGGTCGCTCGGCAATGTCGGCGGCTACCCTGGCGGTGAATTCGTCTGGGAGTTCGTCGGCTTCCCGCTGGTTGGCATATAGCTTGCCATCTTTCTTGGTATATTTCCGGTCGGCTTCCGGTGTCGTTTTCAAGGGCCGCAACATCGGACGGCGCATCACATCGTATAGGATCGTCTGTACGTCGTGCCCAAGTGCTCGTGCCGCAATCACGTAGATCGAAAGCTGTTGATCCAGATGCAGGGCCACCCAGTAATCGGCCCCCGGCGTGAAGTCCCGATTGGTCGTCTTGTGCTCCATGAGGGCCAGTCGGCCATCTTCCAGTTTGACAATCCGATCGGTCTTCCCGGCCAGCCGCCAGACATTTGTGGGCGCGTTGGTCTGCGGATTGAGTAACGGTATCTCAAAGGTCTCTTCGGCTTGAATGACTTCAAGCGTGGCGCCCTTCCACCGTTCGCGATAAGCATGGAACATTGCCGCCACGAGCGCCAGATCGTAGGGGTCCGGGACGGCTTCAGTCATTGCCGCTTCGATGTCTTCGCCTTTGTATTCTGCTTCGAGTGCCCGGTGGAATGCGCTGCCGACCCGAAGAGCCGTCGAATCCTCTTCCGCTCTCAATCCCACTTCGTAGCGCAGATAGTGTTTCTGCGGACAGGTACGGAAACAGGACAGGCGCGAGTGCGTCAGGAGTTGTTTGCCGTTGTCGTTCATCGGTCCCTCCGCCCCCGTCGCTGTCCGGGGCACTCGGTGTCGTCAACGTCGTATCGGGGATCGACTACACCCGCATCCAGGCACACGCGGCCATCGGACAGGGTGGAGTATTCGCCTACCCCCTCAACGTGAACCCGTGAGCCGGGGAATGCCAGCACGATGTCCTGTGCCATTCCCTTCAATTCGTCTTTGGAGATTACTCTTGACATGATCTCGCCCAGCCCTTTCATTTTGTGTGTAAACGCTCGCGAGGCGCTTGTGACAGACGCCCGCCATCAGCTTCCATCGCTGGCGGGTGTTGCTGTTTCCGGTTCCGGTTCCGGTGGATTCTTCTTTGGGGTGATTATCAGGGACGTGCTTCCCTCGATTATTTCGCATTCGTAGTAGTCGGGAGACTCACACCCAATCGCTTCCAAAATTTCCCCAGGAATTCCGGGGCCACGGTTGTTCCCGTTATAATCTGCCATTTGTTTCAGCTTGAACTTCATCGCCCTACTCCGTTCTCCCCGTGGCCGGGGGTTGGTTCAACATTTCCAATTCGAGACTATTGCTATGATGATTGTGATTACCACTGCTGCGATGGTAGCCCCAGCAAGGATATGCTCCGACATCCGGGATCGTTCGGAATCGTCGTTCCGGAAATGAGCATCCAGAATGCGGTGTATCTTGACCAATTTATACCGCTCGATTGGTTTGTGTGTGCCGGGTACTGTGAACTTGAAACTGGTCATACCACAGCTCGTTTCAATGTCAATTGGCACACCCCGATAATCTATTGTACCGCTTTTCATTTCTCCTCCTCGTCCAGCGCGGCGATCACCGCGTCGGCTTGTTATGCAATGATTTTTTCTTTCGCTTGATTGCATCCCGTTGACGCTCATAATCATCAAGGGCATCTTCCAATGAACTGATTTCTGATTTTGCATCATCGATAGCACTTTCAAGCGCATAAGTGTCTACCGATCCCAATGTGGGTTCATCGTCGATAGCACCAACTATGTCCTCTGCCTCGTGACGGCTCAGAATTAACACATCATCAACAGTCCTCATGAGGAAGTGTCTCAGCTTGATTACCCCATCCATCACAGCACCCCTCCCATCGCCCGCAGCCAGTCGCGCACGGGCCAGTTGTAGTTGGCGGCGATTAGCAAGACCATGAGCCACACTATGAACAGCATCGCCCATGCTATCACTCGGTCGATCTTCGATTCAGGATAATCCATGCGCCCTCCGATCAAATTCCCGCCGCCCCGGTTGGTAAACCAGGGGTAACCAGATCGCCATTGTGGGGCGACGGGTAGTCTGCAAAATGGACTTGGCGTTAACTGTCGTGGGGTGATTGGCCCCGCTTACATGGCGGCCTCCTTTCCCTAACTCCAGTATGTCCGTTCGATCTTTCACACCAAAGCCTTTCGACGTCTCTTGGTCAGCGGCTCGCCCATGATCTCCTCAAAGCGGACCTCGCGCCCGACGATCAGGGACAACTCGCGCCGGATTTCGGCCATGTCGTCCAGCAGGATCCGCCGCGAACCGTTGGCCACGCGGGTCAGCCAGCCCGGAGACCGGCCGACCGCCGCAGCCAGATACGACCGCTTGATATTCGGGTGATCCCGCAGGAATTGATCCAGGCGGGTTTTCGGCTTGCGTATCGTCATTTCAGCAACCCCGGAAAGTCCGATAGCCCCCAGCGCACGGCGGCGATGATGAACGGTGTCACGGCCAGCAACAGCGTCCAGCCGATCCAGCGGTCCTCGTTTGATTCGGTCATGTAAGTAGCCCTCTTTTGACTCGCGGCTTCCGCTTGCGCCGTTCTGCGATCTGGCGACGGGCTTCGGCATCCGCCGCCAGAACGTAGATTGATTCGACCGTGAGCGTGTAGCCCTTGCGCCGACCCTTCTCTTTGATCGTCACGAGGTCCGGCGGTTCGAGAATGACGATCAGCCGTCGCCCGCGAAACTGCGCCGGGGTTTCCCGCCGGACGGGTTTCTTGAGATTGGTCACGACTGCTTCGGCTCTGCGGTTGGCTTGCGAACCCGGTTCGGCTTAGCGAAAAATCCGGTCAGTACGTTCTCGATTGTCGCCAACTGGTCGAACATCAAGCCGGCGACGCTGTGCGAGATCGCTTGCGTGGCCTCGGTCGCCTTGGTCTTAGCGTGGTCTTTCGGTTTGCGCGGCATGGATTCCCCTTTCGTTTCGTTCCCCCGGCCCATTTCCGGTGCTCTTGTTATCGACAGAATACAGTACGGCCTAAACCGAGTCAAGGATTATTTTGACTGTGCGGCAAAAAAGATTGCCCGGAGGGATTGTAGGCTAAGCCTTTGACAGGTCGCGAATTACGAGCAGATCAGATACGGCAAACGGGGCAATAGAGATCATGTTAGACTGGTTCCCGCCGAGGATCAACAGCCGCCCATCGTAGAACGGCCCGACAAATAGCCCTACGTGCCCCGGAGCGTCGAAAACGTCCGGCCCCGGCTGGGGATGTGGGCCGCGCTTGAAAACGGCCACAGTGTAGCCCGGACGCGCTCTGGCGAGCGGCACAGCCTCGCCCACGGTCATCCACGACCGGGCACGTGCCGGATGATCCGGCAGAGGCAACCCGGCGATTTTGCAAACCCAGCCCATGCAGAGGCCGCACCACGCGGTTTCGTCGTCTCGGACCCACGGCTCAACCCAATTGGCCAGGCCGACCAAAAGCGGGTTGTGGTCCGAGCCGCCGATCTCGGACTGGCCGAGAAACGAGTAAGCGATGTCAAGCGGAGTATGGATCATGGCACCACCAGCACCGGCGCTTTCTTGACTGTGTATCGCGCCTCACCGTAGGAGGCGTCGGCGGCTGCGTTCCAGGTAAATTCCAGTCGGACCACGTGCGTCTCGGATTCACCAGTCCCGACGAGCGCGCTTTCGGTCGTCAGGAGCCGGAAACCGATTACCCCAGAGGGCGCATCGCTCGCTGGCGTCAGAGATCGCGTCGCGATCTGTGTGAGTGTCTCGGCGTCATACACATAGAGTACAAGGGTTGTCGGCTGAAAGGCCGTGCCCGCGTAATCTCTGATCGTCCCAGATACCCATCCGCTGTCCGAGACTTCGATTTCGGTATGTCCTGCCATGATTCCCTCTCACGGTTGAATTTTCAGTCTGTCTATCTCGCCTGAGCGGTGGACCCGCGCGCCGCTGATTGTCCCGGAGGGCTTCACTGCGGCATCCGCGGTGCCTGATGGATCGAGGCTGAGAGCATCGGTATATGCCGCCGCGTCGATCGCCATGTCGGCCCCTCCAGATCGGCTGACGATCAGGCCGTCGATGTAGGCGCCGTACCTGGTGACTCCACCAGACCCGGCAAAGCCGAGATTCATTAACCAGCCGAGAGCTGCCATCTTACACGCTCACAATCGCGTAGGTCACGACGCCGTCGAAAGTGCATGTCACTGTATCGATTTCAACGGCCTTGTTCGTTGCGAACTTAAACCAGGGCATTGCAAAGTTTCCGCTCGGATTCATCACGAAACCGCCCGTGACGGCAACCGGCATGATCCCGGACCCGGCGGTGTTGTCCTCATCTTGAATCGAGATTGTTCCAGCGACGTCCGCAGTCCCGAATAGTCCGTAAATCCAAATCTGCTTGGATGCGCCTGGTGCCGCGATGATGGATTGATCCGCCGTGTTTGCCGCAAGGTTTACCGGAGCGGACGTGTATGAATCGATGGTCGGATTCCCCGGTCCGCTGATCGGTGACGGCAGAGTCGTCACATCCACATCGCCGATGTCAACGCCGCTATTCGCCGCCAGTTTGCCGATCGCGTTTGTCCCCGCCGGAAGAGCCGCGACCACATCGACCTGCATTTCGGTTCCGGAGATCGCGTTGTCGATCAGTTCGACGGCGGTCTTGATTGCCGCCGTGTCGGTCTTTACTCCCGCGAGATTCCCCCCGGCTTCAAGTGCCAGCGCAGACGTATTGAGATTAGTTCCCGCGTTGGCTGTAATTCCCCCGACCGGCTCGATCTTCATCGGGTAGGTTGATCCGCCGAGAACATTGCCAGCCTCGTCAATCTGAAGCACAGCGGCGGCCCCAAACCCGCCGACCGTAAACACCGAATTGACGACGCCCGTTGCTCCTACCTGTTGCGTCTTCTGGGTTGCGTCTGTCAGAGTCGCATCGAGGGCGAGCGCCGACGTATTGAGGTCTGTCCCGGCGTTCGCGGTGACGGTTCCGGTAGCAACGACGTTGTGGCCGTCAGGCAGTTGCTTCGCCGCAGTCGCTACACCCGTAACGGTTGCCGTAACGGTGCCAGAAACCGGCACAGCCGTTGCGCGCAGTTCCGTGTCGGTAAGCGGCCCCGAAGCCGTCACAGTCCCGGACACCGGCACTGCGGTTGCTCTCAGTTCGGTATCAGTGAGCGGCCCGGACGCTGTTACCGTCCCCGAGACGGGAACCGCAGTCGCCCGCAATTCCGTATCAGTCAGTGAACCCGTGATCGGCAGAGGATTCGCCGCCGACACTGGCGTCTGAGTTCCATCCGCGCCAAATTCGATCTTCACAAGTTGATGGTGCGCGAGCGCCACGTCCTGATCTGTCGCGAGCGTTGCCCCGCCTGACCCGGCATTCAGTTCAACATTGTCAGCCATTATACTCCCACTCCCGTTAGTGTTCGTTGCGGGACAGCCCCCCCGCCCGACGGCGTGTAAGTTGCATAGATTGACACGTCAAAATCCGCAAGGTCAGCCGCTGTCCACGGATCAGGGTATGTGCCAGTGTACGGTGTTACCACATAGTAGTAATCCGATGCCCCGGCAACAGTGTACTTGATATAAAGTCCAGACGTCGATCCGGTTCCGGCCTCAACCTCACCCCATGCGGCCAAGATGTAGTCCGTGCCGCTGACAATCGCGCCGGTCCCGCTGACGATGTTGAACGTGAACCAGCCGTCAATGGCTGACACCGCCCAAGTAAAGTGACGCTCTTCCGTTACTCCGACAAGATCATGAGTCTCGCTAACCGCGTCGCGTTCGTAGATGGCGCACTTTACAGAGAAGTGTGGACCCTGCCTTGACCCCGCCACGAAACGCAGATACACCGTAATGCTCGTCACGGTGCCAGACGCGGGAGCCGTGAATTGTGCGCCCGCGATATACTCCCCCGTGTCGGTCTCGGAGCCGTAGTCGATCTGCGCATTACCGGCAGACTCAAGATTTGTGTTCCCGAAAACCGCCATTAGGTTCCGCCCAGTTGAAATTGCCGGTGTTCTTCTACCGTCATTTGCATCATGTCAAGCTCATCGAACTTGACGTAATGCGCCGCGCCGACGCGCTCGATCCAGTCGTCACCGTAGTTCGTCAATGTGTGTCGATCATCCCAGATCAAATCAATGTCCGTCGGTAGTTCGATGTCTTCGACAAACCCATAGAGCAGTTCGACGCGAGGCTTGTCCGCCGCCCACTGCCGCGCCTCTGCAATAACATCGGGGTGACACTCAACTATAATGTGACGCGCCACGCCGAAGTCATGTATAGCCCGAGCGGTGTACCCAAGGCCATAGCCGATCTCCAGAACGGACTCGGGCTTGTGTTCAGATAGCACGCGCCGGACATACGCCTCGATGTGCGGTTTCTCCCACGTCTCCATGATCGCGACGTGATGCCAGAACAGGCCGCGCTCAGTGACCGTTAGCGGCGCGCCGGTGTACTCGGTTCGGTCAATTGGCATGACTATACGATCCCATCGAATGGACGATCCCTATAGACATCGCGCTCATCGGCGTCAGGCAGATCAGCGTCCCACTGACCGTCAAGCCAATCGTCAAACTTGTCATACGCCGTCTGCGTGATTGTCGTCTCATACCCTTCCGACTGCCGCTCAGTGTAGACGCCGGTCTTGATCCGGTAGACTAATTCTGCACTCGGCACAGGTACGCTGATACGGTCGCCCTCAAGCAATTGAGCAACCACAAGCGTCAACTCCTCTGGATGATCCAGACTCCAAGTTCCCGCCAGCCATGCTGAAAACTTCGCTTCGGCGATCTCCTTGGTTGTTGCTACGGTCATCGGTGCAAACTGCCGCGTGACCTTGCCGGTGTAGATGGCATATCCAAACACGCCACGAACACACCGGAAGATTCTTGAGGCTCCCTGATTCCTGACACAGTGAAAAATCTCGCTCACCATTACACCGCCCCTTCTTTCGCAACCCCGAACGGATGCCAGTCTTTGCCCAAGAGCTTGTTGATCCCCAGCACAACGTAGTCGATCATCCATCCGATTGCCGGACCGTCGAACGGTTCAAGATACGCCGGGAGTTTGATCAGTTCGTCAAGCGCTTTCACGAGCACTTCTTTCTTCTCCGGGCCGGTCAGCCCGCCCGCCTGTGATGCGTACTCTTCGACCTTGGCCACACCCTGCATGACTACAGGAACCAACTGCATCAGGTCTTGCGGTAGTTCCTTGAACGTCAGCGCCGCGCACTGTGCGCGCAGATCATCCGACGCCGCGATGATGCTGAGCGCAATCGCTTTTGTATCCGCCATGTCGCCTCCTATCAAAAATAGATGATCGTGTCCGCAACGTATGACACCGTGTCGATACGCGTCAGCACGAGCGTGTCGTGCGGAACCTGTCTCGCCCAAACGCGGATAGTTACCAGCGTCCAGTAGATGACAGCCGAGTCGGCGTCATCTGGAAACCATTCTGGTTGCGGTATTATCCCACCTGCCATGATTGTCTCTGTACCCCCTGATCGTTCGACGGGCATAGCAAAGACTGTTGTCACTAAGAGCAGAAGGACACAAATGGTGAGAGTACGTTTCACGAAACTCCTCCTATCTCAGCCAGAGTAAGTATACCGCCCCGGCCAACAGCCCGCCGGCCGGGAAGAACAGAAAGCCGATCAAGTCCGAAAACATCCAGTCGCCCTTGGGCCACCGCTGATTGAGAATCTCCCACATACACCCGCCGATCGTGACGAGGACGAACATCCCTGCCGCGCCGCTGTCACCAAAGTTCAGCCCGCCGAAGAGCGTCGCCACGATCCCCCAGCCCGCGTGCAGGAGATTGCCCCACGACCAGTATGGTTTGATCCGCCAGCTCATTTCAGCGCCTTGACTATTTCGACGATCGCCCACACGAGCAGCGAGCCGCCGCCTACCACGCCCGTAGTTGTTGCCGCCCACGGCGCCGACTTTGCGACCGCCCGCCCCAGCCGGTTGCTGTTCGGAATCGTTGACGAGATGGTCGCGATGTTCTTGGTATTCTTGTCAACCTGTGCGGACATGCTTCTAATGACCTGCGAGTGTTCAGTCAGCTTGTCCCACTGCTTTGTCTGTCCGTCTTTCAGCGCACCGATGCCCTCTTCGATTCTTCCGAGCGCCTGCGCCACGTCCAGGTCGTGCTTGTCGTAATTCTCTGGTGTCATGCCACCCCTCATGTGCTGTGCCGACTCTGCCTTGGCTATAACTTCGTTCCCGTTATAATCGTCTCCATGCGGCGAGAATCATGCCGAACACCCGTGACGATAAACGTGTCGCCTGAATCAAACCCCAGGTTTGAGTCAATGACCTGTATCTGCGCGAGCGGGAGAATGCTAATATCATGCGCGACGCGCAACTGCACGACCGGATGAGGATCGACCAGCCACCGGAGAATGTTGTCCGCCACGTCCCAGGCCATCGTTTTTGTGACGAACCGATTGTCATAGCCACTCTCAGCGCCTTGCATGTTGGAGCGATGCCAATCTTTGAGAACGTCATCCGATCCGCGCCGCTGTACTTGATCTCTGGTGTCAAGTTGTTCCAATCGCATGTTCGGCGGATAGGCGTTAAACGTGAAGGTATCGCCGGTCTTGAACACCCCGGAGAAATTATTGGCGAAGATCGACAGCCAGGCATAACCGGTTGGCCCGCGCAAATCATCGTCGATGGATTGACCGGTTAGAATTGCGGTATCTGGATCTGCACCATCGTCGTACAGATCGAAAGTTGTTGGCGTGACCATGACGACGCGGAAGTTGTAAACGTCATCGACGCTTTCCCCAATGGCCACATCGTCCAGCATGCCAGTAGAATCACTATCTGCTTTCTGAATCTCGCCCGCCTCAACCTCCGTGACGATACCATAGGGCAATATCTTGATTGTATTGGTGATGCGCTCCCAGCCTTGTGTCTGGATCGCGCCGCTGAAGTAGTTTCCATTCGATTCACTGAACACGAAGTCAGGCGTTCCGACTGCTTGATCCCGGACTTTGAATTTGAACGTGCCATCCGGCGCGTAGTAGTGGACGAAACCAAACGCCTCCGCAAGCAACGATCGCAGTTCAAAAAAGTTGAGACCCCCAACGTCCAACAGCGGAACGAATCCGCTGTAGAAATTCGTATTCTGCCAGAGCGTGTACGATCCAAGCGGATGTTCTGCGGCTGAGTCGCCCCAATCGTTGGCGCTGACACCGAAGAGCATGCCGTTGGGAGTATCGGTGTCTGGGAAGTCCGCCGGGGAATGGGCGAGATTTGACCCAAGATAGAAGTCGTTCGAGATCGGGTATCCGTATGACGTTGACCACGGAGTACGATTTGCGGACCTAACGTAGATTGCCGTACCAGCAGCGTTTGTGTCTAAATAGTACAACATCGCACCCGTTCCCGTGTACGAGCCGCCGGCGACGATGAAGAAAAGCCGCGTTCGCGGACTGCCCAGATAAGTATATTCGCGATTCTCATGCAGCCCCATGATCGGAGATGCTGAGTCTTTCGCGTACCAATCACCGTCCGCATCGTCTAAAGTTTTCGCGTCCGTGTTCGCCCACGAAGTGTCAATGTCCTTGACGACGCGCCATTTCAGCGTTTCGCGATTGAACAGAATGATCGGATGATATGTATTCGTGCTCTGAACAAACTTGCAAATCTCCATGCAGGTCCACGCCTGATCTGATCCGGTCGCGCCGGATAGAAACGTCTTCTGCGACCAGGTCGCCGCGTTCTCATCGTAAACGTCGATACGATTTGTCGAATATGCGTCTGATCCACCAGTCTCAAGCCACGTCATCGACGACACATAGACGTCCTTGTTGGCAGTCACCGCGTCAGCGTAAACGAAGAGCGGAACGTCTGTGCTTGCACCGTTCAGTGCGACGTATGACCCTGCCGAGTACGTACTGAGTTCGTACGACTTCATCCGGTAGCCGTTTCCAGAGTCCCAGGTGAAGAAGTACACGCATCCGCCGGACGTATAGATATTGAGTGCCGCCGCGAACCGTGAACCCCAGGACCAGCGCAAGCCGAGATCGGCGGCTGTGCTTCCATGTTCGTATTTCATGAATCCGCGGCCAAGCGTTCGAGGTGGATTCTGATTAGCGGCGAGACCAGCGCTGTCATCAAATAGTGATTCGATCGGATCGGTTGGCTCTTCGGCGCCCCAATCGAGATCATCCCCGAGATTATCCCCGACGTTGTGATCGACTGTCTGCTGGAACAATAGGTAGGGATTTTCGGTATCCACTCCAAGCGACGGGAATGCCCCGATAAGCGTGCCGCCGGGTTGAACGTTGCCTTCACGCAATTGATGCGTTCCGGGGAACACATCGGCTCCCAGCGACGTCTCGGCATCGAGAGCGGAATAATCGCCCGTCCCACTGGCATCGAGTACCGTAATGAATGCCTCAGTAACACGCCCAGTGTAATTCGAGATGTTGTGCGAGATCAGGACAATCCGCTCATCATTCGCCGCCCCGTCTGCCTCATCGGTGTACCATCCGGCGACCACCTGCTGCGTAGTCGTGAGCGTATACCGGAGCGTGTAGACGTTCGTCTGGACGTCAAGGTCGTAGATGTACGGGCCGCAACAGCAGACCAGCACGCTGCGCGCAGTGTTCCAAAGCAGCACTCGGCATCGGTTGTCGTCTGTGCCGATGGTGATGTCTGTGTCATTCGGGGGAATATCGCGGGTCGTCACAACATCGCGAGTTGAAGTTGGAACGCCACCGCTTGGAGTTTCTAAGTCGTTCGTCGCATAGAGCGTCGCATCCGTGTCTATATCAGAAGCCAAATCGTCAAGCGCCCAGCACGTCCGTTCGATGATGTCGGTCACTCTGCGGTTTTCAAACCAGACGAATTGATAGGTACCGTTGTCGTCTTCCGGAACAATCCCTAAGCGATAAATAAACGCATCGTCATTGTAATCGGCTGGAGCGGTAGTCTGCCAGTCGGCGGGCGTATTCCCTTCCCCGAGAGCGTGAAACCCTGCTTCATTATCGTCGCATCTCTGATCCTTGGCAACCGCGTCAAACGAGATGAGCTTCAAGACTGCCGTCGTTCCCTCAGAATCGAATACCAAGTCGCGCACGAGAGACGTATTCATGACGACAGTCGTCTCATTGCCCGCCGTATCGACGCGAGTCTCAAACAGCCGCACCGGGCGCTTGTAGAACTTGCGTCCATAGTCCTGCGCAGAATTCACCAAGAAGCCGTCAAGCGTATTCGCATCGGTCCAGAACCCATCCGAGTTATCGAGCCTGATTTCATTCAGGGACGACGAAAACGCGAACGGGAATGCCCGCTCCTCGATCTGGAATGAGAGTGTGCCGAAGTCGATCAGGTAGTCAGAGTAGTCCTTCCAGTAATAGTCAAATGACAATCCAGCATCATCGAACTCTACTACCGTATCCCCGGCCACGGTTGAAATGATCTGGATTGCGAGTTTGAGGGCAACGGTATCATTCGACACGATCCGATGCGTCACGCTCTTGTAAAACCACGACCCAGCCGTAGCACCACTTGTTGTCGATGCCCCCTCCGTACCATTGGCATCGAGTTCAGTTATGGTCAGATAAAGATCGACCGTCCCGGCACCTGTTTCCCGCCGCCAAAGGCCGAAGCTGGCCTTAGTATATCCCATGCCGTTCGCAGATGCGGGGGATGCCATTGTATAGGTATTGCTGAATGTTCCGATAGATGATTGGGCTGGTGCGCTCGTTGCAATCTGCTGGACGTACGAACCGGCACCTGCCGTGCGGGCTCCGGCTTGACGACTCAACGTGCTCGCCTGATCTTCATCCCATACCCAGCCATCGGCGGCTGCGCTCGGATTCGCCCAATCTTCTAAATCGCCGTTCGTCAGTATGCCTGCGACCGGACCCTTGACTCTAAACTCCAGTGAGTACGAAGTCGCAATATGCCCCTGCGCGATGTCTTGTTGTGCCGTCGTCATCGTCAAATCTCAGACAAGACCATCGTCCCGGCGTAGAGCGG
>Ga0180007_10004826_pt1 | contig 14084 bp, 11 predicted proteins | sample MM_PC_MetaG_FD_121122 | JGI IMG/M metagenome (GOLD analysis project Ga0180007, IMG submission 121122) | Groundwater microbial communities from the Aspo Hard Rock Laboratory (HRL) deep subsurface site, Sweden - MM_PC_MetaG | ecosystem: Environmental > Aquatic > Deep subsurface > Groundwater... | reverse complement strand
TACCCACAACAACTCTATCAGGATTATTGCAGTCAGCTACAGCTTCACCTTCCCTGAGGAATTCAGGATTGGAAACAACCTCAAACGGTCCGGAATAGTATTTGTCAATGATTTCAGTCACAATGTCTCCGGTTCCAACCGGAACTGTACTTTTATTAACAACGACTTTGTATTTTCTCTCGTTTTTGGGAAGCTTATCTAGAACTTGGCCAATCTCTTTGGCCACAGCTTTGACGTATTGCAAGTCAGCTCGCCCATCTTTATCTTGAGGAGTACCAACCGCAATAAAGAGAACCTCTGACTCTTGAGCTGTTTTTTCCAGTTCAGTAGTAAAGAAAAGTCTTTTGGCTTTGTAGTTCTTTTTGACAATTTCCTCAAGACCCGGTTCATAAATTGGCATATCTCCTTTTTTGAGACCAGCTATTTTTTTGGGATCAACATCAACACAAGTTACTTCATTTCCAAGATCCGAAAAAATAGTTCCGGTGACCAGCCCTACATAGCCGGTGCCAATAACGGTAATTTTCATGATTCTTTTTCTATTAGACTTCTAAAGTACTTTATAGTTTTATCTAAGCCATCTTCAAGTTTCACCTTGGGTTCAAAACCAAGCTCGTTTTTGGCCTTAGTAATATCAGGTTGTCTTTGCTTTGGATCATCTTTTCCCAGTCCTTTAAAAACTTTCTCTGATCCACCACCCACCTTTTCAATGACGAGGTCAGCGAGATTGTTAATAGAAAATTCATCAGGGTTTCCAATATTGACCGGACCTTCAATCTCTGAATTCATAGCCAAAAGAAGACCTTCTATCATATCATCAATATAGCAGAATGATCTAGTCTGTTTTCCACTACCGTAAATAGTTAAGTCCTTACCCCTTAAGGCCTGGCTGATGAAGTTACTAACAACGCGGCCATCATCTTCTTTCATTTTTGGACCGAATGTATTGAAGATCCTGATGATAACAGTGTCTATTTCTAGTTTTCTGCGATACTCATAGATCAAGGCCTCGCCGTATCTCTTGGACTCATCATAGCAGGATCTAGGTCCATACGGATTGACATTGCCATGATATTCCTCGCCCTGGGGATGATGATTATCATCGGGATCACCATAGACTTCTGAAGTTGAAGTGTGAAGGATGCGAGCCTCCTTTTCCTGAGCCATCTTGAGCATATTTTCTAGACCAATAGAATTCACATGCATAGTCTCAAGGCTATGCTCAAAATAATCTACGGGAGAGGCGGGACTGGCCAAATTATAAATCTGATCAATCTCACCTTCAATCGCAAAAGACTTAGTAATGTCTTGTTTGATAAAGGTAAAATTTTCATTGCCCACAAACTCTTTTATGTTTTTTTCTGGACCGGTTAGACAATTATCAACACAAATAACCTGGTGAGCCTCTTTTAGAAGACGCCCACATAGATTACTGCCAATAAATCCTGTTCCGCCGGTAACAACTATTCTCATAAGGCTTTCTTTAGATCTTCTACTTTATCTAGCTTTTCCCATGGAAGATTGAGGTCCATGCGACCAAAATGACCATAAGCAGCTGTCTGTCTATAAATTGGTTTGAGCAAATCAAGCGTCTCTATAATCCCGGAAGGAGTAAGGTTAAAGTTTTCTCTGACCAGCTCAACGAGCTTATCATGAGAAATTTTTCCGGTACCAAAAGTCTCAATCATAATGGAGACTGGTTCAGGATAACCAATAGCGTAAGAAAGCTGGACCTCGCAGGCCTCAGCCAAACCAGCTGCCACGATATTTTTGGCAATATAACGGGCCATATAGGCTCCAGATCGATCTTGTTTATTTGGCCCTTTGCCACTAAAACATCCACCACCATGAGCTCCCATACCACCATAAGTATCAACAATAATTTTTCGACCAGTTAGTCCGGTATCAGCATGTGGTCCACCTTCTACAAATCGACCTGTTTCATTCACATAATAACGAGTTCTCTCGTCTAGATAATCGGCACAAATGGGTTTGATAATTTTCTCAATCACATCTTCTTTAACCTTGCTTAGTTCAATGTCACCATCATGCTGCGCAGCAATAACTACTGCATCAACCCTTTTGGCCTTGCCGTCTTTATATTCTACCGTCACTTGAGACTTGCCGTCTGGTCTAAGGTAGGACAAATCACCTTCTTTCCTAGCTCTAGCTAACTCCTTGGTTAGCTTGTGAGCCAAGCTAATTGGTAGGGGCATGTATTCTGGGGTTTCTGTGGTTGCATAGCCAAACATCATGCCTTGATCTCCTGCTCCCATAGCCTTGTGGCTACCATCAGCCTCTTCTTCACCTTGAGCGATATCGCCACTTTGCTCATCAATAGCACTTATAACCGCACAGCTTTTGTAGTCAATGCCATAGGCTGCTTCGGTGTAACCAATCTCTTTGAGGGTTTTTCTAACAATTTTTGGGATATCGACATAGTGAGAAGTAGAAATTTCTCCGGCAACCATAACCATCCCGGTAGTCGTCAAGGTTTCACAACAACACTTGCCACTTTGATCATGGCTCAAAATATCATCCAAGACTGCATCTGAAATCTGATCACAGATTTTGTCTGGATGTCCCTCCGTTACTGACTCTGACGTGAAAAGATGATTTCCATTTTTCATGGCAACGTATTATATTAATTCTTAAAAAACTCAAATGTTTTCTTGAGAGCCTTCCGCCCACTCTCTTGCCCGAGAATGTATTTGGGCTTCCATCCTAGAAGAGCTAGGGCTTCACTGCAATCAAGACTGCTTCTTTGCTGTTCTCCCGGCTTGGCTTGACTATGCTCTTCTTTAACTTCTTTGCCCGAAATTTCAACCAAATATTTGAAAAGTTGGTTAACGTCCGTCTCAATGGCCGTCCCAATATTGATGGCCCGGTTCAGAGATTCTTTTTCTAAAGCCAGAAGATTTGCCTGCGCGACATCTTCAACATAAACATAATCTCTGGTTTGCTTACCGTCCCCGTTAATAATAGGCTGTTCATCTGACCAGATCTTTTTGGAAAAAATAGCCACCACACCAGCTTCCCCTAGAGGATCCTGCCTGGCACCAAAAACATTGGCGTATCTTAAAGCAGTGAAATCCAGCTTCTTTTGAAGATGATAATAGCCAAGATATTTTTCAAAAGCATATTTTGATACACCGTAGGGAGATTCTGGAAAGGCTTGAGTTTTTTCTGATGTCGGAACCATTTCAGTATCACCATAAATAGCTCCCCCAGTTGAAGCAAATATAAACTTCTTAACTTTGTATTTGTGTGCCAGCTCGGCCAAATTGAGACTGCCAACAATATTATTCTCGGCATCATAAGCTGGATCCTCGACCGATTCTCTCACACTAGCGTGGGCGGCATGATGGTTAACAGCTTCGATCCCCTTTTCTTGATCAAAAATCTGTTCTAAGGCGACTTTGTCTCTAATATCTGCCAAATAGAACTTGGCCTTTGGGTTCAGATTGGTTTCTTTGCCTGTGACGAGATTATCTACCACAACTACTTCGTGCCCTTTCTTTAAATAAAGATCTTGGACGTGTGACCCAATAAAACCAGCTCCGCCTGTAATTAAAATTTTCATAAAAATCTCCTCTTTGTTTTAATTAGTTTAGCATACTTCCGTACGGATGAAGACCCGCTAGCCAACTGGGAACAGCAATAACATTCTCCATCTTGTAGCCATATTTCTTAAAGACCTCCATGCTTCCAACAGGTCTCCTGCGACCATACTCAATAACAAAAATTGTTTGTGACTCATCTTTGATGAGGGTTCCATCTCTAAAAAGCTCCATCCCAGCAACCGGATAGGCGTCAAACTGAGCCTTACTGACATCAATTACGTTTTTCCAATGAAAGTTCCGATCAAAGACTCTGATATCCGGGATAGGTTTTTTCTTGCCATTCCAAACCAAATATATAGATCCATTGTGCGGTGACTTGATAAGTGTGCCATTGACATGAGAAGTTGTCGACTCCTCAATGGCTGCATTCTCGCGGTAGAGGTTGACCTCTCCCCAGTTAATACCATAAACATTGCTCATCCTGAAACCAAGCTGATCAAAAGATTTTCTGGTCCTAAAACCTCTTTTTCCAAAATCGTCAACGACATAAACAGTTCCTTGTGGAGAACGAATCAACGTACCATTAGGATAAAGCATTGGACTAGTGGCCTTGTAGCTATTCATTTCACTTTTAGAAATTTCAACAACCTCTGACATTTTGTATCCCATTTCATCAAAAATACCTCGACTCCAGAAAGGGAATCTTTCATTATCACGAAGCAGATACACTCCCTGAGTTCCAGCCGCACGAATGAGACTGCCACTGGGTCGATCTATTACATCTGCAGCCTGGTCATAAGAACCGCGACTCCCAAACCATTTTTCCCAGTAGTATTGGAATTTCTCGGCTCCAGAGACGCTGGGGGTGTAGTTATAGAGACCTGCTGTGGCTTTGTTTTGTGGAGTGACTTGATGACCATCTGAAGTGGTTGTAGTTCTTCCTGCTTGATAGCGATAATACTGTGGCCTGTCAAAATACCCTTGAAACTGATATGTAGAATACTTGATTTGATTCTCTATTCCCTTGAGCTCATCATCGCCAACACCATAACCCATCAACCAATCTTTCTGTCTATCTGATAGACTTTCATCAGTGATAGCTCCTTGTTCTTTTTGGGCCGTGATAATAATAAGCCTCGGATTGATGCTGTGTTCTTGAGCTTCTTCATAGATAATATCGGCCGCTTTTTTCTGGCCACCTGAAGTCTCAAGAGTAATATGAGCTAGTTCGCTTCCTTTTGATAGCAAGAAGTTCTGAATGTCATCTCTGGACATGGAGCCTGGATTTCTGTATTCGCTATCAGACAGCAAAAAACTGGCCTCGAAAGGAGAGGCACCCACAAATACAGGCACGACCATAAAACCAATAACCAGAATAACGAGTAATTTGATTTTTCTAGAAATTCTCATCACAACGCTTTATACACAACAACGAATTGTATCACAAAAGGAATTTGCCACCAAATAAGCTTTAAAGCTCAACGATAGAGTTTTCACCAATAATGAGCCTGTTACCGGATGGTAGGGTTGCATGAGCATCAGATACAGTGGCATTGAGCCCCACAATACTATCCACAATTCTCTTCTTGCAGGTAATATCAGCCTCATCAAGAATAATAGAATGTTCAACTTCGGCACCGGAAATCTCGGTTTTGTTACCAATTGAGGTAAAGGGCCCCACGTAGCTGTCTCTGATAATAACCCCTTCCCCAATAGTCACCGGCCCTCTTATATAAGATCGTCCGAGAATTTTGGAATTCTTGCCAATATTCACTTTGCCCTGAATCTGAACATATGGATCAGAAGTAACACCGTCAAGATCTCTTTGAATATCACTAAGAAGGAGCTGATTTCCTTCCAGAAGGTCACCGGGCTTACCTGTGTCTTTCCACCATCCGGTTATTTCTTCGTAACCAACCTTATACCCATGGTCAATAAGATATTGATGAGCGTCAGAAATTTCTAACTCTCCCCTAGGACTTGGTTTAAGATTTTTGACGGCTTCAAAAATCTTGTTGTCATAGACGTAAATACCTGTGACGGCAAAAGGGCTCTTGGGATTTGAGGGCTTCTCAACAACTCTAATAATTCGGCCATTATCATCTATTTCTGGAACACCAAATCTTTCTGGATCAGGAACTCGAGACAGAGCCAGAAGACAGTCAAGTTTTTCTTTTTCAAACTTACTAATAAACCTTTTGATACCACCCAGAATAATGTTGTCCCCAAGATAAAAAACAAAGTCATCTTTCTTGATAAACTTCTCCGCGTTCTTGACAATGTGAGCTAGCCCCAGGGCTCCACCTTTTTGCTCTAGATATGTGATTTTCATCTTCCATTTCTTTCCATCTCCACAAGCGGCTTCAATAGACTTGTCGCCAGGGTTGATATTGATACCAACTTCTTTGATACCGGCTTCAGCCATCTTATCAAGAGCATGAAAAATCATCGGCCGATTGGCCAAGGGAATGAGATGCTTGTTGAGAGTAAAAGTGATGGGTCTCAGCCTAGAACCGTGCCCACCGGCAGCTATTAAACCTTTCATTTGTTTTCTTTTTTACTCAAGCCTTTTTCTTCTTGGGCTTGACGTCTATTAAATATTGGCTCAGAGCCTTTTTCCAATGTTGCATTCTAGTAAATTTGGTATTAAGAAGGCTTGAGTTTTGAGGACGTTTGGCAGGACGAGGAAATTCTTCTGTTGCACAAGGCTTGACCGAAGTTTTAATTTTCTGCTGCCTAAGGATTTCTTTGGTAAAATCATACCAGGTCGTTTCCCCTTCATTGGCAAAATGATAGACACCAAATGGCTTCCTACTTTCTACCAGTTTCTTGAGATGCAAAGCTAGATCATAGGTCCAGGTAGGTTTGCCTCTTTGGTCATTGACCACTTTTAGTTCAGGCATTTTCTTAGCATAGCCAGTAATAGTTTTGACAAAATTGTCACCATTTTTACCATAAAGCCAAGAAGTACGAACAATGAAGAACTTATTGCAATTCTTTTTAAGCTCTATTTCGCCCTTAGCTTTTGATTTACCATATCTGCTAACCGGCTTGAGCCTGGCCCTTTCTGAATAGCCCTTTTGATTATTTCCATCAAAAACATAATCGGTGCTAACATGAACTAGAACCGCCCCTGTCTTTTTAGCCATCTTGGCCAGATTTCCCGGGCCTTTACCATTTATTTCCAGGCATTTCTTGTGATACTTTTTCTTCTCACAATCATCGACGGCAGTAAAAGCGGCAGCGTTAATAATAATATCGGGTTTAATGTCTTCTATTCTTTGCTTGACCTGCTGAAGATTGGCCACATCTAAAGTGTCTTTATCGAAGGCAAAAATTTTATAGTTTTTGTCTGCGCCAAAAACTCTTCTGAGGTCATAGCCAAGCATACCCTTAGCGCCGGTGATGACTAGCTTGATTTTTTCTTTCTTTTCTACCATATGATTTCAAGTGATTATGAGTGACAATTATCTGTCACTATACTGTCTTTTGTAATAAGCCAAATACTCGCCACTTTTTAACTTCTTCCACCAGTCTTTATTACTTTGATACCACTTTATAGTTGACTCTAGTCCTTCTTCTAGGTTTATTTCTTTTTTCCAGCCCAATTCCTTGATTTTACTGCAGTCAACTGCATACCTGACATCATGACCAAGTCTATCTTTGACATATTCTATCATCTCTTCACCTTTTCCAAGGTGATCTAAGGTCATCTTGGTGAGCTCTAGATTGCTTACTTCCGGATCTTGATTGGCGCCAACATTATAAATCTCGCCAATTTGCCCCTTATGGAAAACCAGGTCAACAGCCTGGCAATGATCATCGACGTGAATCCAATCACGAATCTGGTCACCTTGACCATAAACAGGGACTTTTTTATCCTCAATAATATTGGTGATAAAAAGAGGAAGAATTTTTTCTGGGTACTGATAAGGACCATAATTATTGGTACAGCGCGTAATCAGAACCGGCAGACCGTAAGTTCTTCTGAAAGCCATAACCTGCAGATCTCCACCAGCCTTTGAAGCAGAATAGGGGCTGGAGGGCCTTAGAGTGTCACCTTCCTTAGAAAAATGACCTGGTTCAATATCGCCATAAACCTCGTCGGTACTGATCTGGAGAAATTTACTGATCTTAAATTTTTTGACCGCCTCAAGAAGAACATGAGTACCATAAACATCAGTATTAATGAATTCACCTGGATTCTCTATGGATCGATCAACGTGAGTTTCAGCCGCAAAGTTTATAATAGCTTCAATCTTGAAGTCTTGAATAGTCTTTTCTATCAAGGCACTATCGGCAATATCGCCTTTGACAAAATTGTAGCGCTTATTATCCTCGATGTCTTTTAGATTCTCGGGATTACCAGCGTAGGTCATTTTATCAAAATTGATCAAATCGTATTCAGGATACTTGTTTATCATGTGCCTGATAAAATTGCTACCGATGAAACCAAGACCACCTGTAATCAAAACCTTCATGATATATTGTTAGCTTTTTTGTGATACATATCCAATAAATACTTGGCAAAAATTGTGGGGCCGTCAAAAATTTCTTTGCTTACGATCAATTCATCAAATTTGTCCAATTCAATTTTGTGCAATTCTAGACATTCTGATTCGTCCGGCTCAGGATCGTTTATCTCTTTGATTTCGGTAGCAACATAACAATAGGCTGTATTACTCAAAGCTCCATGAGCTGGGCTAATAGCGCCCAAAAAATCAATTTTGCCAGCCACAATCCCTGTTTCTTCTCTGAGCTCTCTAGCGGCAGCTTCTTCTTTGCGTTCATCTTTTTCTATTGCTCCCATGGGAAACTCAAGTGAAAATGAACTGACAGGATAGCGAAACTGCTTCACCAAGTAGATTTCGTTATTTTCAGTAATAGGAATAATGGCTACAAAATTGTTTCTATCTATTACATGATAATCTGACTGAAAACCACTTGGATACTCAACCAAATCTTTTCTTATTCTGCAATAAGGGTCATTGTGGATAATTTCACTCTTGAGTTGTTTAATTCTCTTCATGGTCTTGTCCTAACGCTTGCCGTATCTTTTGAGCTACTTGCTTGTCTTCTCCTGGTGAGTATTTCTTTGAAGGCCAGAGCTTGAGACCATCACTTTCAACCCTCGGCATGATATGCATATGAACATGGGGAACAATCTGGCCGGCAACACCACCATTATTCATCCCCAGATTGAAACCTTCAACTCCGACTGCCTCCATGACAGCGTCTCCAACTTTCTTAACGACTGTCATAAAATCGGCCGTATACTCTTTGGGAACATCTGAGAGCGATACGAAATGCTTTTTTGGTACAACCAAAGTGTGCCCAGGGTTTACTGGAGCAATATCCAGAAAAGCCATAAATTTCTCGTCTTCATAAACTTTATACGCGGGTAATTTGTCTTCAATAATTTTACAGAAAATACAATCGTTCATTTTTTTGTCTAAATGTTTTGCTTTAACTATTCGACTACTCTGCTCCAGTCATAGCCAATCTTGGAGTCATTATAGGGAACTCTTTCTTCATCTGGATTATCAGCATTATAGGGTTCAGTAGTGTGATAAAAAAGCAAAACCGGTTCATCACTCAGAACTTTGTAGCCATGAGCAACCCCTTTGGGAATGACCACAAGCTTGTAGTTGTCGACCCCAGCAATAATTTCTTGGGTCTCGCCTTTGGTGGGTGACTCTTCACGAAGATCATGAAGGACAATCACTGCTTTGCCAGTCGGCATGAACCAGAGATCATCTTGTTTTTTGTGCCAGTGGAAAGCCTTGATAGTGTCTTTGTAAGCGACAGTGAAAGTGGTTTGGCCATACTTTTCCATAAGACCTTCGTCTGATCTCAAAACCTCCATGAGAAAGCCTGGCTTGTGGGTTTCTTCTTCCGGGGTATCGGGAACGTCTGGCCAAACTTTTAGTTCCTTAATTTTAACACCATCAATCATTTGATTTGATTTTATGTCGGCAAAATAAACGGTGCCTTGCCGTTTGAAATAATTCAGTTGATACTCTAATTTAATCATACTCAAGCCTCCTCGTAAACCCCAAGCACTCACATTCTGGCAACAAAAAACAGACGATCCATAGTCCGCGGTTCGTCTGCTTTTATTGGAGGTCAACTTTAGTTTTTGACCCCCAGGAAAATTCTTGTTTAGACTAGCTTTTTCTTGGCCATTAAGACTGGTCTAGGAATCATTAGCTCTTCATAAAGCTGTTCAATATCAAGAGAAATGGTTTCCCAATTGTATGTCTCTTCGACATACTTTTGAGCAACTTCTGTCTTGGAGTCAGATAGCTCTTTATCGTTGAGTAAGATTTTCATCTTGTAACTCAGGTCAAGGGTGTCACCTTTTCTGAAAAAATGAATCAAACCACCGGAAGCCTCAATATTTTCTGGAATAGAAGTAGCTAGAGTAGGAAGACCATAATTCATAGCCTCAAGAATAGTGATAGGCAAACCTTCCGCTTCAGAAGGATGAACATAGAGACTGGCATTGGTGAAAAGCTGAGCCAGAGACTCGCCGGTTTGCAGGCCAGTGAAGATAATTCTGTCATCATCTCTTGCCAAGTCCTTGAGTTCTTTGACATAATCAGAAGTGTAGCTATTGTCACCAACGATAACGAGCTTCTTGCCTGTCTCAATTTTTTTGTAGGCATCAATTAGACAGTGAATGCCTTTATGTTTCACAAGTCTTGAAACAGTGAGAATGTAGTTATCTTTTTCTAGGCCAAAGTTGGCTAGCAAGTCGGTGGCGTTGGTTTTGACAATATCAACTCCGTTGGGGATATGAGCCGCTTCACGATTGTATTTTTCCTGACAGAATTTCTTGAGAATCTTGGAGACGGTAATGGTTTTGTGAGGAAAGGTAGAAATGGCGTATTCACCAAACTTAAGAAACTTTCTAGCCATAAATCCCCATTTCTGGTGAAACTGATCACGACAATGGAAAGTAGCCACAACCTTGGTGTTTCTTTTGAACAATCTAGGAATAAATGATAAGGTCGATGGACCAACTCCATGATAGTGAACAATGTCATAATCCTGCCTCAAAACATCAAGTGTAGCCAAGAATGTATGTGAAATAGCCTCCAAGTTTTTGCTTGGAATGGCTGGCAAATTTACAATTTTGATTCCCTGGAATTCCTTGGCCTCTGTCCCGGTGTACTCTTTTCTAGAGTAGACAAAAACCTCATGACCAAAGCCATGTAATTTTTGAGCCAGTTTCTCGACGTGTTTTTCAACGCCACCTTGACCGGCCGGAATACCTTTTTGTCCAATGAAAGCAATTTTCATGGGAAATTCTTAATAAAATTGTGCCAGATTCCTCTGACACGTCTCATAGCGAGACCCCACACACTAACATATTAAAAAATATTTGTCAAGGGTTTCCCTAAAACATACCTGTTGACAACTTATCTATTTGGTGCTATAATGTGAAAACTACTAAATAAGTAACTCTTTCTCCTTATCTATGGCCAAAAAACACGCTAAGCGCAATAACAACAAATTCCCCAACTATCTCTTCCCTGCTGCAGGAAAAGTGCTTAAAGGGCTTGCTTTTGTGTTGGTCATTGTCATCGTGATTACCATTATGGACTCTATTGGACAAAGCTTCTACCCCAAAATCACGGTTGACGCCTACAATGCCACCGGCAGAATCAGCCCCAATTTGTATGGCTACAGTGTTAGTTCAGAATTCAAGTATGATGCGTCCTTGGTCGAGAAGGCTCGTGAAGATCAGGTTGAATCCTTTAGACTTACCGCTCCCTTTGATGCCGGCAAAAGAATGCTGGTCAAAGTCGACAATGGGGTTTATTCGGTTCTGGAAAGTGACAACGTAGCTTATGAATATGGTCAGGAATATGACATCGAGATCGTGGCTGAGGGAGCACTTTTTAAGGTTTACGTTGACGGACAGAAAATATTCGAGACCCAAGATAGCGCCTTTGGCAATGGTAAGATTGGCCTATTTTCAAGTTACAATCAAGAAATTTATTTTGACGACGTGGTTATTATGGATTCCAGCGAAAACGTCATCTTTAGCGACAATTTTGACAATGGCGTTTCCCCGCTTTGGAACGAAAACGATATTCCCTCCTGGCATGATAACGGGAGCTGGGAGAATGTTGATGGCCAATACAGGCATCAAGGGCAACAAAGCCTAGCCCTCAAGGAAGTTGGTGAGGCTGGTTGGAGCAATTATATCGTCAAGGCTACTATGAAATCCACGGCCACCAACCCTTATGAAAGAGGTTTTATGGGCCTTGTTTTTAGACATCAAGATCCACTCTCAAGTTACAGATTTATCTGGCAAAGTCAGTACCCTCACCCCTATTCTTCCAACAATCCCTGGGAAGTAGAAGATTTCCCCGGACAAATTAGAACCGCTCAAGAAATGGGGGTCACTCCCAATGTTGTGGTTAACCTTAGAGGAACACCAGAAGAAGCTGCTCGCCTCGTTCATGAACTCAACATCGAGAAGAAGATGGGGGTCAAATATTTTGAACTGGGAAACGAAATCTGGGCTTATGGTGATAGTCATATGACTGCAGAGGCCTACGCTGAGCAAATCAAGGCCTATGCCACAGCCATGAAAGCTGTTGACCCGTCAATTAAGGTTGGCGCTACTCTTCTGATTGGCTTTTCTCATTGGGACATTCCAGTTATCGAAAGAGCCGCTTCCAGTATTGATTTTATTATTTTGCATCATTATTTACCAACCGAAGGTGGAAGCCATCCCTCAAATCAACAGATGCTAGCCAGTTCTTATTCTTATGGCAATCATTATCTTTCTTCCTACGGCAACGGTGAAGTTGGTCTTGTTGAACAAGCCAAAAGAGTCATCAGAGAATATGCACCAGAGGAAGCAAACAGAATGGAATACTTACTCACAGAATATAATACTTTTGATGGTGAGAAGGGCAAGAACTTAGCCTTTGGTCTGGCCACAGCAGAACTTCTAGGTTCTTCTGGAAAAGATCAGATCCAGATGGCAGAATTTCATGCTTTTGGTAGAAGTGACTCTCACTGGAGAAACTATACCGATAGCAACAAAAGTCGTCCGGTGGCTCTGGCCATTAGTCTTTTTTCAGAGCACTTTGGTGACATTTCTCTCCCGGTTCAGCTCGAGAACGTCCCTTCTTATCGTGTGAACCAGCTCTATTCTATGCCAACTATGAATGATGCGCCATACTTGTCTTCTTTTGCTTCCAGAAGTAGCGATGATCGTAAATTATATGTCGCTGTTATTAACAAACACGAAATCGCCGAAATGAACACTGAGCTAGACCTCAGAAACGCTGACATCAATCCCAAGGCCAAGGTTTATACCCTCAGTGGTTATTCTCTAAATTCAACGAATGAGTCTAGTGAAGACGTCACTGTTAGCGAGACGACTATCTATAATGCTCGTGACAATTTTAGCTATTCTTTCAAGCCTCATAGCGTTACTATTCTTGAGTTTGATATTTCTCTCAAACAACCACAACAAATTGAGGTCACTCCTCCAACTTTACCTCAGGCAACTGAACCTGCCCCACCGGAAAACAACAATGTCATCAAGCCAGAAACAACCAATGTTGGCGGTCCTCTCAACACTGACACCGCTCAAATTGGCGATACTCAAATTGTCGCCGGAGCTCAGGCCGGCGGTAATCCTCATGTCAAAACATTTGACAGAAACGGCACCCCCACCGGTCTAAGTTTCTTGGGCTTTAACAAGAATTTCCGAGGTGGCGTCGATGTTGCCCTCGGTGATATTAATGGCGATGGTCATCAAGATATTGTTACTGGAGCCGGCCCTGGTGGTGGACCTCATATTAGAGTTTTTGATCACACCGGAAAAGAGATTCTAAATTTCTTCCCTTTCCACCCCAATTTTAGAGGCGGTATTTCGGTTGCGACCGGAGACGTTGATGGAGATGGTAAAGATGAAATTGCCGTCACGCAAAAAAGCAAAGGCCAAGCCTGGACCAAAGTCTACAAAGCCGACAAAAATCGCACCGTCGTTGGCACTTTTAATGCTTATGGCAACGTAGAATGTGGTGGCGATGTGGCCATGGGCGATATTGATAAAGATGGACAAGACGAGATCATTGTTGGAGCCGGAAAAGGTGGCGGACCCTTGGTCAGAGTTTTTGAACCCAATGGACAACTCAAGCCTATGCAATTCTTCGCTTTCCACCCCAAGTATCGAGGAGGTATTTCGGTGGCCGCCGGAGACACAGACGGCGACGGTAAGGCAGAAATTGTCGCCTCTCAGTCAGGCCAAGAAGAAGCCTGGGTCAAAGTCTACAGATATAATAATAAACGCACCGTTCTGGGCGAATGGCGCGCTTTTGGTCGTTTTCCGGTTGGAGCTAACGTTGGCACAGCCGACTTAGATCATGATGGCCAAGATGAAGTGATAGTTGCGGCCAGTCGTGGCGGTGGACCACAAGTCCTAGGCTTTGAGGCCAACGGAAAACCGACAGCTTTGAATTTCTTTGTTTTTGATAAGGGTTTTAGGGG
>Ga0180007_10004825_pt1 | contig 14088 bp, 12 predicted proteins | sample MM_PC_MetaG_FD_121122 | JGI IMG/M metagenome (GOLD analysis project Ga0180007, IMG submission 121122) | Groundwater microbial communities from the Aspo Hard Rock Laboratory (HRL) deep subsurface site, Sweden - MM_PC_MetaG | ecosystem: Environmental > Aquatic > Deep subsurface > Groundwater... | reverse complement strand
GTCCCACCACGGCCGAATTCAGCAGCGGCAGTCCTATCAACCCACCGGCAAAGAGGTCCGTGAAATTGCTCACCGTCCATCCCGAACTGACAGCGGCACCGATTGTAACCGCGGAACCCGCCGGCAAAAAGGCCACCCGGAACATCCAGACCAAAGGTAACACCATAACGAGCAACACTACCACCAGAGCAAGATACTGCAGAACTCGTCCGGCAGATGTTATCCGGCTTACCATGCCGTCCCCCTTTGACGCATGAGGAAAAACTGCAACAGGGAAAACACCGCCACAATGACGAACAGCACATAGGCTGCGGCACAGGCATACCCGATTTGGAAGGCCGTGGTCAGACCTTTCTCATACACGAAATACACCGCGGTCGAGGTCTCAAACTTGCCCTTGGTCATGACGAAGATTTCTATGAACACCTGGAAAGACTTGATGGAGTTGATGACCAGAATGAACAGGGCAACCGGGCGCAACAACGGTAAGGTGATCGAAAAGAACTGCCGGGTGGGCGAGGCACCCGAGATCTCCGCCGCCTCATACAGCTCATCGGGTATCGCCTTCAGGCCCGAGAGAAATATCAGCATGTAGTATCCCACCGACATCCAGACATCCATTGCCATGATCGAATACAAAGCCGTACTGCTGGAAACGAGAAAGCCGTGAGCCGGAGGGGTCAGTCCCACCGACTCCGTCAACAATGCCACATAACCGCCCCGTTCGTAGAGATGCGTGAACACAAGGGCAATGACGACCATCGACGTTATCGAAGGAAGAAAAAAGGCTGAGCGGAACAATGAACGTCCGGGAAACCGTCGATTGACAAGCAGCGCCATGCCCAGTGAAATCACAGTCGTTGCCGGAATCGTCCCCACCACAAACACGAACGTATTTTTCAGAGATTGGACAAAGTCCGGATCGGCAAACAACCGTCGGTAGTTGTCCAGACCGATCCAGCTATAGCCCTTGACCAGCAGGCGGTAGTCGGTGAACCCCATGTATAGGGAGTACACCAGGGGAAACGCCCAGAACAGAAGAAACACCGCAATCCAGGGCGAACTCAAAACAAGGCCTGTACAAGCCGGTCGCTTCATTCCCGATTCTTGATATTGGTAATATTGATCTGGGCCTGCCGCAGCGGATCACCCACGAGATGAGACCCGAACAAGGCGTCCTCGACCGCCTTCTCAATTTCCTCTTCTATATATACCCAGTCCGGATCAACCGGGGGATGGGTGGCCAGACGCAGCTGTCGAATGAAGGTCTGGAGATTCGGATTGCTCTCGAAATACGGATCCTTCTGTGCGGCCCGGCTGGACGGATTCGCCGACCGGTTGGCCTTGCAGAATCTCAGTTGGTTGTCCGGCGACGTAATGAAGGCTATCAGCCTGGAGGCAGCATCCGGGTTATCGCTGGCGGCGTTGACGGCCAGAAATTCTCCGCCCATGAACGAACGCCCCGGGAACACACCACCTGTCGGCAATTCGGGACCCGGCATGAGAGTCGTGGTAAAGTTAATCTTTCGGTTCTCCAACTCAATGCGCTTCAGCAGCCAGTCCCCCGAGAGTACGAAACCGATTTCGCCGTCGAGGAACGCATCCTCAATTGCCCGCTGGGTACCCACAAAGCTGCAGGAATCATGGAGTTGCTGGTAGAACCCCAGGGCCTGCACGGCATCAGTCGACGACACAATACAGTACTTACCATCGTCAGTGAAAAAACGAGCCCCTATCGACCAGAAGAAGGGCAGAAACTTTTTGTACAGGCGGTGTTTCTCCGCGGTATTGGAACCCCAGCCGTGCTTGCCGACGTTGCGGGATATCGTCCAGGCGGCATTATACATCTCCTGCCATCCGACGGGCAAATAGTCCTCTTTGTAGCCGGCCAGTTTCAGCAGGTCACGGTTGACATATAACACCCGGGTGCCCAGAATCCAGGGACGCGCATACACTTTATTCTCATACGTGGCCATGCCCCAGCCGTCATACTGCGAGCTGTCGGCCGCTACCTGGGCCGAAATATCCATGATCTGATCGTTCGCCGCGAACTGGGCAATCCAGTCGGAGCCGAGTTCTACAACATCGGGGCCTGAACCCGAGGCAAAGGCTATCGCTATTTTTTCATGACCGTTAGACCAGGTCAGATCAGTGAGTTTTACCTTGATGTCGGGATTGGCCGCCTCGAACTCTTTCACCATGGACTGAATGGTCGGTTTGATTGCCGGGTCAGTCCAGAACTGCCACCAGTCGACAGTTGTTTCTGCCGCCACCGAACCGCCGACAGCCAGTACCACCACACTCGTAACTATCGTGAGTAATGCTCGCATAATCTCCTCTCCGTAATGGTCCAGTAATATAGATTCAGCCTCACGAGGGTCAACCTAAATTCTTTTTGTTGAACCGCGGGCCGCCCCTCCGGTACTTGACTTCATGTTATTGCTTCTCCAGCTACTCACTGTAGCATGGTTTGACATGACTCGCCTGCCGGTCCTGCTGGGAACGGGTCTGGCGATTCTCATTGTATTGTACACCATGTTCCACAAAAAGAGCCGGGCGGCCTATCGGATGAGGGAGATCGGCGGTCTGAAGGCGGTCGAGGAAGCTATCGGCCGGGCTACCGAGATGGCACGCCCCATTCTGTTTACGCCCGGATGGGGGGGAGATATCCAGCGTCCGACCACAATTGCCTCAATGAATATTCTCTCCCACGTAGCCGAAACCACCGCCTCATATGACTGCCCCCTGGTGTACCCCACTCATGACCCGGTCATTATGTCGGTAGCCCAGGAAGTCGTCAAGGGCAGCTATGCCAGGGCCGGATACCCGGATCGGTTCCGGGAAGACGACATCCGCTATGTGTCATCGTCGCAATTCGGCTATGCGGCCGCGGTCGATGGGTTGATTACACGAACGAAGCCCGCCTCGATTTTCCTGCTCGGGACCTTCGAAGCCGAATCGCTGATTCTGGCCGAGACCGGCAACAGCGTGGGTGCCATCCAGATCGCCGGCACCGACTCAACCATCCAGCTGTCGTTTTTCATCGTAGCCTGCGATTACACGCTGATAGGCGAGGAGCTGTTTGCCGCCTCAGGGTACCTCTCTAAGGATGAATCGATTCTGGCCTCGGTAAGAGCACAGGATATTCTGAAAGTGGCTATCGCCCTGTTTATACTGGTCGCAGCCGTATGGGCAACAATCAACCCTGATTCCACATGGTGGCGATTCTGATGAAGCGACGAGTACCACAGATCGCGTGCGCCATATTCGGGATACTCCTGTTTGCCCTGTACTTCTCACAGCATGAAACAGCCCGGCAGGTGTTTCTTTTCGTAACTAATGATGTCTGGCAGATTGTATTCGCCTTCACCCTGATAGTGGGGGTGATCAGTTTCGTACGGGTCAACCTGAAGGCTATAGAGCGACGAAACGACTGGCCGTATCGGATAGTCTCGCTGGTCGGGCTGTTCACGATGCCGGTACTGGCTCTCATCTGGGGCATCAAGGGTGGCTCCCCGTTCATGTGGGTATTCGACAACATCCAGGTCCCTATGCAGTCGACCGTGTTTGCGCTCCTGGCCTTTTTTGTCGCCTCGGCCGCGTTTCGCGGTTTTCGCGCCCGATCGCTCCCGGCTACCATCCTCCTGCTTTCCGCCGTGCTCACGCTGCTGAGTCGTTCGGATCTGGGCGGTTTTCTCTCTGATTACCTTTCGCCGGTTGCGGAATGGGTGCGCAACAACCCCAGCATGTCGGCTCGCCGCGCGATACTGATCGGCATCGGACTGGGTTCGCTTACCACCTCGCTTCGGGTGATCCTGGGAATCGAACGCACCTGGCTCGGTGGGGGAAAGCCATGAAACTGGAAAGTCGCCACTATTGTTTTGCCGGTCTGGCCCTTGTTGTAGTTGTCGCCATGGTCCTCGGATTCCGTCCCAGTGTGCAACCATCTCCGGAAACACAACGGATGTACGAGTACATCGATGCGCTGCCTGAGGGTTCGATTCTGATTGTCTCATTTGATCATGAGGCGTCGTCATTACCGGAAATCAGACCGCTGGCTGTGGCCTTCCTCCGTCATGCGTTTTCGCGCGGACACCGGTTGATCGGCGTGGCTCTGCTGGCCGAGGGGACGGGCATCGGCTATGGTCTGATGAACGAAATCGGTGCCGAATACAACCGCAGCTACGGTTCGGATTATGTCTACCTGGGTTTCAAGCCGCAGTACATTGCCGCCATCCTGTCCATGGGTGAATCGATACCGGCCACCTTTCCGGAGGATTACGCCGGGCGCCTCTCGGACTCATTGGCACTCATGCGGGAGGTTCAGAACTACGATGATATCGCCGGCGTGATCTCAATCGCCGATGGCTCCCTGACCACGCACTGGATGGAATACGGGCGAGGCAACTACGGTATCACGGTAGCAGCCTTCGTGGCTGCGGCCATGGTGACGACATATGATCCGTATCTGGCCTCGGGACAGATGCACGCCATCGTGGGCGGGCTGCGGGGAGCTGCAGAATATGAAAAACTGATCGGGATCGGCGGGAGCGGCGCCCGGGGCATGCTGGCTCAAACCGTATCCCACCTGTACGTGATCGGATTGATTATCGTGGGTAATGTGCTGTACTTCCGGCAACGAATGAAGAGGCGCCGCTAATGGAACTCTCAACCCTCATTGCCGGCATTCTGACCCTGGCGATTTTCACTTTCCTGTATCGGGACAACCCGATTTACAAAGTGGCGGAGTCGCTCCTCATCGGTGTGTCAATAGGCTACTTCCTGGTCGTCACCTGGACCAATAGCCTGATGGCCTCGCTGTTCACGCCTCTGTTTGGCGAAGGCCGCATTATCCTGATTCTTCCGCTTGTTCTGGGGCTGTTGATGTTTGGCCGGCTACACAGCAAAACATCGGCGCTCTCACGTATTCCCATTGGCGTGTTGATCGGCTCCGGAGCGGGTGTGGCTATCCCGGCCATGCTGGGCGCCCGGACGCTGGCCCAGATGTCGGCCACGGTGTCGCCGCTGATGATCGACGGTTCCCTCAACATATCGGGTATTGTGGTGCTGATCGGCGTGATCTGCACTCTGGCCTACTTCTACTTCAGTCGTGAACATGAAGGCGGGCTGGGGGCGGTGGCAAAAACGGGGACCTGGTTTCTGATGATATTTTTTGGCACAACCTTCGGGTACACGGTCATGTCGCGCATGTCGACATTTATAGGTCGCGCTGAATTCCTGCTGGTTGATTTCCTGAAACTGACGAACTGACCGGGATCGCATTCCCGTCCGCGAAATCCCTTTGTTTCGACCTCAGCAGCAACGCTCGCCACACGGTCCAGTGAAACAGGCCCGCCCAGGTTCCCAGACCTACCCGGGCGATGAACATATACCGCGTATGACCGGGGATGAAGTCCTCCGGCCCCGGACTGGCCCACACCCAAAGAGATAGCGCGGCTACGGCGGCCGATGTCACTGCCGCTCCCAGCCAAAATCCGATCTTCCGACCAACCGTTCTCTCACCGGGCAGCCTGGCCCGAGACGGCAGGCCACTCCCAAAAAAGAAATACAACCCGATCACCAGGGCACCTCCAATTGAACTGCCGTGCTGGAGAATACGATACACGCGCGACGTGTAACCCAATACAGTGACCTCGCTCAGGAAGAAGTCGATCCGGCTGGCCACCTGTCCGGCGGCATGGGTAAACGAATCCCAGAAAAAGTGGCTCATGGCACCGACAAGCACGGACGTCGCCAGGATTACCCAGGACCGTTTGGTTTTTAGGTCAAATCTGCTTACCGCCAGGCCGGACAGCCAGCACTCCAGGGGGCGGGGGAGATGACGGATGAACTCGTACTTGAAAAGGCGATGAAAAACGATCGAAAAGAGCATCCCGGCCGGGATGCAGAACAAAACCAGACCGGACCAGGAATGGCTGAAGCCACGCCACGTCGTGTCGGCCAGCAGGAAGTAGAGCAGGTCCGGACTCATGGCGCCGGCAATCAATCCGGACAGCGAGAACCAATTGGGCCAAAGTCGCTTGAGCGGGAGGACTATCGCCGGATGTGATATCGTGAACGGCATATTCCCTTATATACGGCGGGGGCAGGCTGGTTCATAAACTTTTGCTTACGGACTTGCGGCTCCGGTCGGACCGGCGTAGTATGCTGTTACCCCGGAGATGCCCTGAGAGAATGAAGTGCCCGAAGTGCAAAGTCCAGATGATTGAGCAGAAACGCTCCTTCCACAAACAACGGAAATGGGTCTGCCCGAAGTGCCGGCGAGTCCGTTTTCAGCAGCCCCAAAAGTGACACTTGCTGGAATCCTCAGGACCTATTATTCAGGTTGAAACTTCGCATCGAATATGCCGCCCCGTCCGGAGTACACAGAATGAGGAACACAGCGAGAGATATGGATATACGAGTAGGGACATCGGGATACAGCTTCGATGACTGGAAGGGCAATTTCTACCCCGATCGAATAGAGAAGGGGAAGATGCTCGATGTTTACGCCAAGCACTTCCCGACCGTGGAGATCAACTCCACATACTACGGCATCCCCCATCCCAGGGTGTTTGACAACATGCTGAAGAAGGTCCCCGAGGGGTTTGACTTCATAGTCAAGGCACCCGGGCCGGTGACTCACAAACGCACCGGGATTGAGGCGGATGTTGCTACATTCAAGGATGCCGTCCGGCCGCTTTCCGAGGCGGGCCGGCTCTCCGGCGTCCTGGCCCAGTACCCGTTCTCGTTCAAGTTCTCGCCTGCGACCCTGGACTACGTGTCTCAGTGCCGCTCAATACTCGATCCGCATCCGCTGTTTGTGGAGTTCCGGCACGACAGTTGGGTGAACCGCGCGATGTACGACCGCCTGAGGGCCGAGGGAATCGGGTATGTGTGTGTCGACGAACCGCAGCTTCGCGGACTTCTGAAGCCGGATTGCTTTGCCACTACCGATACGGCGTACATACGGCTGCACGGGCGCAATGCCGAGCAATGGTGGAATGGCGGAGCTTTACGCTATGACTACAATTACTCAGACGATGAATTGCAACACTGGAAGGAGAAAGTCCGTAAGATCATGCTAAAGGTCAAACGCGCGTACGTGTTTTTCAACAACTGCCACGAGGGTCAGGCCGCATCCAATGCGATGCAATTTGCCGCCATGGTTAAGGACTGAACCTGATTTTAGTTGACCCGACGCCCATCGGAATAGAGCTTAGTTAGTTACATAGATAAGGAAGGTTAATGCACTTACGAGTAGAGAATATACGCAAGGAGTACGACGGCAAGGTTGCGGTGGACAACCTGTCGCTTGATGTTCCCAAGGGGGCCATCTTCGGAATCATCGGTCCCAACGGGGCCGGCAAAACCACTACCATCCGCATGATCATGAATATCATCGCTCCCGATTCGGGCAGGATACTGCTCGACGGCAGGGAAATCGATGCTTCCTTCAAGGACCGCGTCGGTTACCTCCCTGAGGAGCGGGGGCTGTACAAAAAGATGACGGTCAGCGAAATCGTGGTGTACATGGCCGAGTTGAAGGGACAGTCACCCGCCAGGACCAAAGCTGTCATGGACGGCTGGCTCAAGCGGATTCAACTCGAAGAATACAAAGACCGCAAGGTGGAAGAATTGTCCAAGGGGATGGCCCAGAAGCTGCAGTTTGTCACGACAATCATCCACGACCCTGAAATCGTCATTCTCGATGAAATCTTTTCGGGGCTGGACCCGATCAATATCGAACTGATCAAAGACATCCTGCTGGAAATGAAACGGGCCGGCAAAACGATCCTCTTTTCGACGCACGTCATGGAACAGGCCGAAAAACTGTGCGACTACCTGTGTATGATATCAAAGGGGAAGAAGGTTATCGACGGTCGTTTGTCTGATGTTAAGGCCGGTTTCGGCACCAACTCCGTACAGATCGAGATGGAAGGCGACGGTGCTTTCGTGCAGAAACTCCCCGGGGTGATTTCGTTTTCAGAGTTCAACAACTATGTCGAGGTGGAACTGGAGAAGGGTGTGTCAAGCGATGCGCTCCTGAAAGCCCTGGCCGAGCGCGTGTCGGTCCGACGGTTCGAGGTCATGGAACCCTCGCTGTACAACATCTTCATTAACATGGCAAAGGTTGATCCGGCCGAATCTCAGGCGACGGAAGGAGGACAACATGTCTAAATTCTGGACGGTCCTGAAGCGGGAATACCTGCAGGTAGTCAAAAAAAAGTCATTTGTGGTGGGCATTGTTCTGACACCCGTACTGATGGCCGGCTTCATGCTCCTGCCCGCCCTGCTGGCCACAAAAGAGGTCTCAAACACCGAACGTCTGGCGGTCATTGATCGCGGGGGAGAGGGCGTTGGGCAACAGTTTACCGATGCGCTCGGACGTTACATCATCGAGGACTCAGACAGTCTGCCGTCGTTTGAAGTCACGTCCGTAATCAATATTCCGCCGGCAGACACGGCCCGTTTCACCGCTGTGTACGACTCGCTGGTGACTGAGGTCAAAAACAAAGAGCTGCGCTATTTCCTGGTAATCCACCCGGAACCGCATGTGGCGGACAGCAACCTGCTGCTGGTCACCAATTCCGATAATTTCCAGGCAATCAATCGGTTTGAGGCCCGCCTGTCGGACATTCTCTCGGCGCGGCGCCTTGAAATCAGCAATATCAACCTTCCGGTGGACTCGGTCCTGACCCTGACCGAACGACTTGACCTGCCCATGCGGGATACCAAGGGCGAGTCCATTCCGTTCCTGGTCAAATACCTGGCGTCACTTGTATTTGTCATGATGATATATGGTATGATTCTCGGGTACGGCAGTATCGTTATGCGCTCCGTCATTGAAGAGAAAAACAGCCGCATTATGGAAGTCCTGGTTTCGTCCGTTTCGCCGTTCCAGATGATGCTGGGCAAAATACTCGGGCTCGGGGGTGCTGCTTTCACTCAGGTCGCCATCTGGGTCATCGTGGGCGCAGGTTTGTCCGGATCGGCCGCGGCCATGATTGACGCCGCCGTTCAACGAGTGGTTTTTAACCCCGTAATAGCCGTGTTTTTCGTGCTTTTCCTGGTCAGCGGGTACATCATGTACTCGACCCTGTTTGCACTTATTGGCTCAGTGGTTAATTCCGATAAAGAAGCTCAGAGCTTCGTGTTTCCGATCACGATGTTCCTGATCCTGCCGGTCATTCTCGGCAGCGCAGTCGTTCGCGATCCGTACGTTACCTGGGCTCAGGTCCTGGCTTACATACCGTTTTTCGCGCCGACGATGCAGATGATGCGGGTGTTGTTCATAGCCCCCACGGCGGACTCATACTCGCTGTTTTCGGGGATTGTGGGAGAGGCGACTCTGTCATTGTTAATAGTTGTGGTGACAACCATTGTTGTTGTATGGTTAACATCGAAAATCTTCCGGGTTGGCATTCTGATGTACGGCAAACGTCCGACCCTGGGTGAACTGGTGAAGTGGATAAAGTATTAAGCGAGAAAGCCGTCCTGACATGTTGAGTCACAAGACATTACCGCGCGTGTTATTGCTTCTGGCCGCATTTGTGTTTTTCTCGGCCAATACCGTGTACTTTCTGGAGGATCCCGATGGTCCTCTGTCGGCGGCCACGGTGGACGGGATGTATCACTTTGATTTTGAGACCGCAGCCCAAAAGGGGCCCCATCTCAATCTCAAGTCAGCCATCCTGGTGAACTACGACAACGGTGATGTTCTGTACGCCAAAAACGCTGAGACCGTCCGCCCGATTGCCAGCATAACCAAGCTGGTGACGGCTATGGTTGTCCTGGACAACGGTATCGACCTCCAGAAAACGGAGATCATTACCAAGGAGGATGCCCACCGATCCTCCAAATCCCGCCTGCGAGTGGGCTACGAAATGACTCTGCTTGATCTGTTGTATGCGGCTCTCATGAACTCAGACAACCGGGCTGCCAGGGCGCTGGCCCGCGCCACCAGTGGCTCCATCGAGGCCTTCGCCAAAGAGATGAACTACAAGGCCAGGCAGCTCAATCTCAGAAAGACAGAGTTTTACGAACCTACCGGGCTGGATCAGCGCAATGTGTCAACGGCACACGAGGTCGCGAAGATCCTCCACTATGCCTACGACTACGAACTGATAAAGAAGATCACCTCGCAACAGAAGCCGCATATGTGCCAGGTGGTTAACCGCAAACGAACAAAAAAACAGATGGCCAACACCAATCTGCTCATCCATTCCAAATACAAGGTTCTCAGCGGAAAAACCGGCTACATTCGAGCAGCCGACTACTGCCTGACCACGCTTGTCAAAAACAAGCAGGGGGAGAGGCTGACCGCTGTCGTACTGGGTGTCCCCGGGGACAGGTTGCGCTTCAAGGAATGCCGACGTTTGATTGACTGGGGTTACAGGGATCTCCAGCGACGAGCCACGCTGGCGTCCAACTAGCGTCAACGATTCTCATACTTACCATACAGGCTTGCGGTCCTCGGATCGTGAGCCTTTTTCGTATCACAAGAGAATCCCCTTAACGCTTCAGTGAACCTGTCGGCCCGGGGATAGGGGATTGATTCATGTCCTGGATGCCTGAGATTCTGAGACCCGTGGTGATTGAGCCCTAATCCCGGTTCGGACGCACGTCGGGCTTATCTAATAATGTCTTATAATATATATTATGTTACCCTTCCACGGAAACCAGACCCACAAATCCTGCCAGCAAAAAGCCGGGCCCATTTCTGAACCCGGCCTCATTATTGAATCCGCCTGTATCCGAGCCGGCAGCTACCCCTTGACCACAATATTGAGCAGCCGGCCACGAACAAAAATCTTTTTTATGATCTGTTTCCCCTGAGTGTACGTTTGAATCTTCTCGCTGGCAAAAGCCGCAGCTTCAACCGTTTCCTGATCCGGCTCGGCCGGCACGATCACCGTGTCGCGCAGCTTTCCGTTAACCTGGATCGCAACCTCGACCGTATCGCCAATGATCGCCTCGGGATCAAATTCCGGCCAGCTTGAGTTGAACACCGATGTCTCGAATCCGGCGAGTTGCCACATTTCTTCAGCAATATGCGGTGCCAGCGGCGCCACCATCTGGATGGTCTTCAGGATAATCTGATCGTTCAATGCGTCGTTTGTGATGTCCGACGGATTGTAATCCCGAACCAATTCCATCAGGGCCGCTATAGCCGTATTGAACTGCAGGCGCTCATAGCTTTCGTTGACGCGTTTCGCTGTCTGGTTCAACTTAATGTACTGCTTGAACTCAGGTTTGGACAACTCGCCGTCATTAAAGCGTTGCTTTAAGTCAGGATCTGAGCCCCGATACTCGGCTATCGTCGGATACAGCTTCCCGGTAACGAATTTCTCGACCCCGGTGACGCTGTCCTCGGACCAGAGTACCGGACGCTCCGACGGCGCCGTGAAAAACATGGCCATCCTGCCGATATCAACACCGCGCTGTTCGGTCAGGGTTATCGGCGATGTCACGTTGCCTTTGGATTTGGACATGACTTCGCCGTGGGCGTCCATGACCATGCCGTGGTTGAACAGCACCTTCGCCGGCTCTGTATCACGAGCCCAGCCGATATCGTGCAGGAATTTCTGGAAGAACCGGAAGTAGATCAGGTGTCCGGTGGCATGCGTAATGCCGCCAATGTACAAATCAATCGGCAGCCAGGCGTTCACTTTCTTCTTCTCGTACGGTTCCCGATCATTGTGTGGGTCGCAGTAACGCAAGTAGTACCACGAGGAACACACAAAAGTATCCATAGTATCAGCGTCGCGCTGAGCCTCTCCCCCGCACTTCGGACACCTGACATTCATAAACTCAGGGACATCGGCCAGTGGCGACCTCCCCCTGGGTTTGAAATTCTCCACCGGTGGCAGAACGACCGGCAGGTCACTCTCCGGCACTTCCACGGAGCCGCAGGTGTCACAGTGGATAATCGGAATCGGGCAGCCCCAGTAGCGCTGGCGGGAGATTGACCAGTCATTGAGCTTGTAATTGACCTTCCGGCGACCAAAGCCCTGTTCCTCGGCATACGTACTGACGGCATCAATAGCCTCTTTGCCGGCCCTGCCGTCAAAGCGATCCGAGTTCACCATCGGCCCATACTCGACAAAGGCATCGTCCATGGTGTTGACATCCAGCGTAGTGTTCTCATCGGGATGAATGACCACCCGGATCGGAATACCGTACCGTCGCGCAAATGCGAAGTCTCTGGTGTCGTGTGCCGGGACCGCCATGACCGCACCGGTACCGTAGCCGGCCAGGACATAGTCGGCGACCCAGAGCTGGACATGCTCCCCGTTGTACGGGTTGATGGCATACTTGCCCGTGAACACACCGTCCTTGTCATCGGTCAGCGAGGAGCGCTCGATGTTTGACCTCATGGCCGTTTTGCGCCTGTACTCCGCCACCGCCGCGGCATGCCGGTCATCCATGTTCAGCTTCCCGACAATATCAGATTCGGGAGCTATTGCCATAAAGGTAACGCCGTAGATAGTGTCCGGACGCGTGGTGAAAATCGGGAGTTTCTCACCTGTCTCTTCGATAGTGAAATCCACCTCGAGACCGTAGGACCGTCCGATCCATTCCCGCTGCATGGTTTTCACATTTGCAGGCCAATCCAGATCCTCGAGATCATCTATCAGCCGATCGGCGTAGTCCGTGATCTTGAAATACCAGCCGATCTGTTCCTTCTGTTCGACTATCGTGCCGCAGCGCTCGCAGCAGCCGTCTTTAACCTGCTCGTTCGCCAGAACGGTTTTGTCTTCCGGGCACCAGTTGACAAAGCCCTTCTTGCGGTAAGCCAGCCCCTTGCGGAACAACTGGATAAACATCCATTGTGTCCACCGGTAGTAATCAGGGGCGCAGGAGGCCACCTCACGGCTCCAGTCAAACGAAATGCCGACTCTCTGCAGAGTTTTTCGACTGACACCGATGTTCTGATTGGTCCAGTCATCGGGATGGATGTTCCGCACGATTGCGGCCCGTTCCGCGGGCAATCCAAAGGCATCCCAGCCAAACGGGTGCAGCACATCCTTGCCCAGCATCATCTGACGACGTGCGACAGCATCGCCGATAATGTAGTTGCGGAAATGACCCATGTGGATATCACCGGACGGGTACGCAAACATCACCAGCATGTAGAACTTGTTGTCCGGGTCCGGATTGTCCGTTGCTTTGTACAGGCGCTGCTCATCCCAGCGTTGTTGCCATTTCTTCTCAATGGCGGCAAAGTCGTACTCCGGGACTGATGTTTCGTTTTTAGCCATAGCTTTCCGTCCTTATCTCGGGTCCAATAGACGGCAAAAGTATCAAAATATCATCCGAATCGCAACACTTTTGAGATTGCCCGTATCAGTCGGAGACTGACTGCCCTCGCAACCGGTTCAGCAGAATGGTCCCCCCGGACAGCCGGTTGGCAAGAGAAGCCGCCCCCCGACAACATCGATACACTCCCCCGTTCCCCCGAAGCTTGGCCCGGACGATAGCCGGGGTATCAAAACCGTAAACGGCCACCCGTCCGGTCGCGAGAGCGGCGTCCGCAGGGTCCGGGAAATGCATGCCGTAGGCCCGGGTGTATCCGCACTGTTCGACTGCCTGGAGGATCGCCCGGTTTAGTCGGCCGAAAGGGTAGCTCAGAAGGGTGACGGGTCGACCGGTGATGTCCTCGAGGATGTCCCGGGAAACTGTCAGTTCGCGTTTCAGTTCCTCCGGGGTACACTCCTCGAGAGAACGGTGAGTGTGGCCGTGCGAGCCAAACACCACCCCCCGATTACTCAAACCGGCGATAGTGTCCCTGTCCAGATGCGGCTCGCTGCGGAATGCATGGCTGTAATCCCAGCGATTGGTTCGTCCGATCCAGGCGGTCGGCACAAACACCAGCGGCTGCAGACCGAAATCATCCATGAGATCCGGTAGAACATCCGCCAGGTGCGCATACCCGTCGTCGAATGTCAGCACAGTGTTGCCCAGACTACCGTCGGTCTTCAGGACGGTCAACAGCTGTCTCAATCGGCACGGCGAGTAGTTCGTCACGCCGTAAGACAGGCGCGACGACACCTTGTGAAAAGCTAAAACGGTCGGCGCTGGATG
>Ga0180007_10004824_pt1 | contig 14089 bp, 12 predicted proteins | sample MM_PC_MetaG_FD_121122 | JGI IMG/M metagenome (GOLD analysis project Ga0180007, IMG submission 121122) | Groundwater microbial communities from the Aspo Hard Rock Laboratory (HRL) deep subsurface site, Sweden - MM_PC_MetaG | ecosystem: Environmental > Aquatic > Deep subsurface > Groundwater... | reverse complement strand
AGAAAAGATTGTCATCTCTTTTCATAGATATATCATATCCTTGTAAATATAAGATTTAATCTCTTCACGAACAGCTCTTTGGGAAACCACATCAACTTTATGCTGTAGCTTTTCCTCAAGAAAATTACCAAGTCCACTTAAATCTAAAAGGGTCGCACCCTGGCAAAACTCAACCAATATATCAATATCACTCTCTTTTCTCTCTTTGCCTCTGGCATAAGAACCGAAAATGCCTTTCAGTTCAACTTTATACAGTTTGCGAACCTCATTTTTCAAACTTTTAAGAATTTCAAGAATTTGGTTTTGAGTGATGTTCTTCATTTATAAAGCTCTGTTTCTATATGATATTATTTCTCACAAACCAAATAGCCAAAGATTTTGGTATTCTCTGGAGTATGAATTTTGATATTTCTAAAGCCTATCTCCTTACAAATTGCGGCCCACATCTTAAGGCTAATGCAAAATTCACCATCATTTAAGAGATGTTTCTTGGCATTATCGAACATCCGATAAAACACCTTATGTCCTAAGGTATCAACTAATATGGCTAACTGCTCGGTAAGAACCTTCATTATTCGATATAGCCTCTGGACATCATCTAAACTGCCGGTTGTATCCATATTCATCTCACCAATGAGCAACCTTCCACCGGATTTTAAGACACGATATATCTCTCTTATCGCCCTTGGTTTCTCATCTCCTGGCAAATGGTGCAGGGTAAAGGAAGAAGCAACGATATCAAAACTTCCGTTCTCAAAAGGTAATTCAGTAGCCGTACCCATTCGTATCTGGGTCCTCTCTTTAAAGCCAGAGTCAACCTCCTCCAGTTTTCTCCTAAAGATAGCTACCATCTCCTCTGAGATATCGAGCCCAAAAAGCTTGCATCTGGCTGCATCCAGAAATTTTAGGCTTAGAAATCCTGTCCCACAACCGATGTCAAGCACATAGTCGTCATCTCTAACTACAGAATCTTTAATTATTGCTTCTGCCATTTGCTGGTATGCAGGCACCTGGGGCAATATTTCATCATACTCCTTAGCCCATTTATTAAACCATTCTTTAGTTGCTGATTGATTCATTTTTTTACTCTTTAAGTGTAACCGTTCAGGCTATACATAAGAGGTGTAAGAAGGGGGATAAGGAGATATAGGGGATATGGAGATTATTCATTTTTAATTTTATCCCCATCTCTCTATAATAATCCCCTTATCTCCTCACATATCTCCTTTTCTTACACTACCTGAACGCTTACCTTTTTAATGGTTTATGCTTCCTCACTATCTTCTTCAATCCTTTGCCTCAATTCCTCTTTAGTCACAGTGGCTGTGCCAACCTTTTCTACGACAAGACCTGCGGCATAGTTCGCCAAAACTACAGCCTCCTTCATTTCAGCGCCTCCACTTAAAGCAAGAGCCAGTGCCGCTACCACTGTATCCCCAGCACCAGTAACATCATAAACCTCCCTGGCTTTAGTCGGAATATGAAAGATGCTGTCATCATTCATAAGCATAGACATACCCTTTTCTCCCCTGGTCACAATCACTGTCTCACAGGAGATTCTGTGCAGGATTGCCTTCATACAGGAGAGCAGGCTGTTCTCGTCCTCTATCATAATTCCAGTCAGGTCTTGAGCCTCATAGTGGTTGGGTGTAATCACAGATGCACCCTTGTAATAACCAAAGTTTCCTACCTTAGGGTCAACAATAGAGATGACATCGTGCTTTTTGCAAAGCGGAATAAGCTCTTCTAAGAGCCTCTCTCCAATCACACCCTTGCCATAGTCTGAGATGACAACTACAGAGACTGTTGGGACGGTCTTTTCAAGGTAGGAGATCAAACTTTTCAGAATATTCTCGCTGATCATCCCCTTCTTTTCCCGATCAACCCGTATCATTTGCTGGGAATGGGCAATAATCCTTGTCTTCAGGGTTGTGGGTCTGTTCGGGTCGCAGATTAGCCCATCTGTCCCTATCTCCTTCTTTAGAAGATCAGAAAGAAATGTCTCTCCCTCTCTATCCTGCCCAATCACCCCAGCAGGATGAACCTCTCCACCAAGCGTAGAGATATTAACCACCACATTACCTGCCCCACCTGGATGGAATGTCTCTCTGACAATATCCACCACAGGAACAGGCGCCTCAGGAGAGACCCTATCCACAGCCCCCCAGATAAACTCATCCACCATCATATCCCCAACAACCAGGACTGGTTTCAGGTTGGAGAAGATGTCATCAAACCTTTCAACTGAAACTTTCATCTTCTTTTGGAAAACCTCCTTTTATCGCTGCGCTCTCTTATGGGGCTTCGCCCCCTGAAGCGCTCGCTTTGCTCACTGTCACCCCCTTAAAGGTAAAATTATCTCAATTAAAACTTTCATTTTCTTTTGGAAAACCTCCTTTTCTTACATCTTCTATGAATCTTTTGATAGCCTCAGCTATCTCTTTTTGTAAGTCAAGATACCTCCTGCAAAATTTGAACTGCCTTTTTGACTGCCCCAATAGGTCGTTTATCACTAATATCTGTCCATCACATTTAGAACCTGCACCTATACCTATAGTGGGAACAGAGACTGCCTCAGTAATCTTTTCAGTCAAACTCATTGGGACGCACTCTAAAATAAGGCTAAAAACACCTGCATCTTCCAAAGCCCGTGCATCATCAATCAGGCTCTCTGCTCTCTGGACCTTATATCCTCCAGTTTTTTGCACAGCTTGAGGTGTTAAGCCTATATGCCCCATAACCGGAATGTCTGCTGAAATCATCGCTTTAATTGTTGGAGCAAGCTCCTTTCCACCCTCACACTTTACCGCAGAAGCCCCTGTCTCCTTAATCAGCCTTCCGGCATTATAGACAGAATCCTCTATTCTCACTTTATAGCTCAAAAAGGGCATATCAATAATAAGCAGAGCCTCCTTTACCCCTCTTCTGACAGCCTTTCCGTGATGAACCATCTCCTCTAAGGTTACAGGCAGGGTATTCTCATAGCCTAAGCATACCATACCAAGGCTATCTCCGACAAGCAGAAAATCAACACCTGCCCCATCTAAGATCTGTGCCATCTGATAATCATAGGCAGTAAGACCTACAATCTTTTCTTTGCCTTTCATATTTCGAATTGTCTCTGTGGTCTTCATTTTCTTTGTCAATCCATAGAAAATTCCTTATAATCTTCCAGCCACTTTACCCATTTAAGTTTATTGCCTACGGCGTGATATAATTTCCTGTCAGCCGTCCAAAAAGGAGCCTCTAATATTTGTGCCAAAGCAAGGTAGCAACTGTCATAAATGGTTGGCAAATTGAACTGTTTTGCTAATCCCCAGGCAGTTTTATAGAGAAAATCAGGATTGAGAAAGGCAATCTTTAGAGACTGGGTTATTTCAAAGGCAGTTTCTCCTTCCTCTTGGGTAATTTCTTTTCGCCAAACCCGATTTCTAAGCACGGAGCCAGTTTCAAGAGCCAAAAGGAAAGGGGCTGTTATCTCTACTTTATTACTAATCCAGTCAGCCCAAAGTTTTTCAACCTTCTCACTGTCGTTTTCGCTGATTACTAATTTAAGAACTACACTGGCATCAACACACACCTTCCTGTTATCCGCCACTTTGCTCCTTCCTTAATTCATAAAGCAGGGCTGAGGAATCAGAAAGGAGCTCGGACTTTCTTCTTAAAAAGATTTTTTCCCTAAGCCTTTTTGCCCGCTTCAATATCTCCAATTGATTTATGCCGTTGGCACCCTTTTCCAACTCCTCTAATCTTTGAAAATCTTCTATACTGATTACTGCTGCCTTGGGTTTGCCTCGAGACTGTAGAATAATCCGTTTATTTCCATGGGTAACTCTGTTGATTAAGACAGAAAGGTTGTTTTTTGCTTCTGCAATTCCCACAAAAGATTCAAACATAACATTACCTCCACATAGCCATAATGGTCATTATAACGCCATTTCTCTTCTTCTGTCAATGCTTTCTTCTGTTTCATTATTACCACTCATACCTGACTGTATATGTCGCCACACCTTCAGAATCCTTGGGAACTTTTAGGGTAAAATGAATGGTATTGGCATCTATCTTTTCGTAAGCTCGGGCAGCCTTTATAATCTTCCATTTCTTCCATCTTGAGAGCTTTTCCTGAACAACCACCTCCACATCCTCTTCCTTGTGATTTTTAATGGTTATCTCAAAAGACTCTTCCATCCATTTGCTAAGCAACTTCCTTTCGCACTTAAAATCTGTTTGCTTTCTTTCTCCAACAATATCAAAGGCAGAGCCGAGTTTAATCATAACCTCTTCATCCTTTGGGGTATGGTTTATCATCTCTTCGCCAATAATGGTGAGAGCCTCTTTATCCTCCTGATAAACCCGAAACCTCCCTGCAGGAAGAGGGATTCCCAGATTAGAATCCTCTTTATTCTTGAAGGAAAGATAGACATCAACCTTATTGTCTCCTGAGATTCCAAAGCCCGGGTCTGTCTGGGGAGACCAAATAGGATAGGAGACAGGATTTCCAGCCCCATAGAAGAAAAACTTTTTGCAGGGAATATTTTGTATAGAAGGAAACAGCTCTATCTGCTTCTTAGAATTATCGGAAATAGTACCTGGATAATTGAGGGTATAAAGATGGTATTCAAAAGATGGTGTCTCAGTAAACCCAGGCTCTATGGTTATGGCTGATACTGCCATTCTCTCTATCATTGCCCCTCCTCCTACACCCTGCGGAGGTTCTGGTGGCTTTACCCTCTGAATATCACCAGCTACAAGCCGTATCCGGGCATCCTTGTAGCTCTTTCCGCTCTTATTGTCAATAGTCGCCCAGCCTGAAAGGGAGAGGTTGCCGTCCTTGAAAATAGCATTATAATCAGCATTCCATGCTATCCCCTTGGTTTCATAAGAGATTTCCACTAAATGTTCACACGGTGTCTTTGCGTCAATCAACCAGACTAAGGTTGGTTTGGTAATAAGCCCTTCTTCTGGAACAGCTATATTTCCAGGAGAACCTGGATATATCGCACCATCAATACTCACCATTGAGTAATCTTTGGAACTCAGGAAGGTTCCCTTTCTTCTCTCCCTTTTCCCCCCTACCTCTTCCTCAAAGAAAACCTCTTTTCCCACACAAACCTCCATAAGTTTCTGATAATTCAGAAGGTCATACTCATAGCTCTGCTCTAAAAGCACAGTATTTTCTGGGTCGGTGAGGCTTTTTAGATGAACTGTTGTTGGGTCTATCAGGATGGGAACATCTTCAAAATTGATTCTATTCCTTAAGGCAGAAAGCCCAATCTTTCTCTTCTCTGTAACAATAGCAAAGCCTGATGGAATCTGGAAATATGAACCGCCAAGGTTACAGTCAATAAAGGGGAGAACCTCTTGATTTGGTGCAGAATATATGGTCAGGGTAAGCCCTTCTCCTATCTGCCGCCCCTCTACTTTGCTCAAAGCCAAAACAAAAATCAAAAAAACCAGTCTTTTCATTTCAAACAAGTTTACAATTCTACCTTGCATCCGTGCAAGGCAAATTTTGTATACTCAAATAAATCAGTCCTTGCAACAAATTAAATAGAATTCAGTAGTCAGAGGACAGGAGTCAGAATAAGAGAACTTACATCTATTCTGTATTCTGAATTCTGAATTCTGAATTCTATCATTATTTTAGTATAATATCACCTTGACAGGGCAAGAAAAATTTGTATATAATTCAAGCTATGAAGATAGAAAGAGTCTTAATATCTGTTTTTGATAAGGAAGGGCTTACTGGGTTTGCCAAGGGGCTTTCTGAGCTGGGAATAGAGATAATAGCCTCTGGCGGGACAGCAAAGTCCTTGAAAGAAGCAGGAATAGAGGTTATATCTGTTGAGGAGATAACCGGCATGCCTTCAATGCTTGGGGGAAGGGTGAAGACACTGCATCCAAATATCGCTGGAGGAATACTGGCAAAGAGGGATGAAGAATCTTTGGCAGAGCTTGAAAGATATGGTATAAAGCCGATAGATATGGTAGTGGTCAACCTCTATCCCTTTGAGGAGACGATAAAAAAGGGTGTTTCAGAAGATGAGACAATTGAGCAGATAGATATAGGTGGAGTTACTTTGATACGGGCTGCTGCAAAGAATTATAAGTATGTTGCCTGCGTAACAAACCCAGAAAGATATGATGAAATTTTAAGCCTCCTGAAGGATAAACGAGGAGAAATCCCGGAGGATATTTTGTATAATTTAGCAGGAGAGGCATTCAGCCACACAGCAAGGTATGATGCTATAATCAGTGGTTGGTTTAACAAAGAGACCTTTCCCACTCAACTGAATCTGGTTTTCAAAAAGGCATTGTCTTTGCGCTATGGCGAGAATCCTCATCAGAAGGCTGCCTTCTATGTCCAGGATGAGCCAAAATTTAATGTTTTAAGAGGAGAGGCTCATCTCTCCTACAATAATATTCTTGATGTAGACTCTGCCTGGGCACTTGCCTCTGAATTTACAGAGCCTTGCTGTGTTATTGTCAAGCATAACAACCCCTGTGGCGTGGCTTTAGCCTCTGATATGACTGCTGCTTACAAATCTGCCTTAGCCTGCGATCCTATCTCTGCCTTTGGTGGAATCATTGCCCTGAACAGACCCTTAGATGTAAATACAGCCAGAGAGATAGCCAGGCTCTTTTGCGAAGTAATTGTTGCTCCAGAGTTTGATGAAGAAGCAATCTCTTTGCTTTCTGAAAAGGTTAGAATTGTTGTTGGTCCAGCTGAAAGAGAGGGGCTGAACATAAGAAGGGCTTTATCTGGCATTCTTCTTCAGGAAGAAGATAGACTTGATTATAAAGAACTTAAGGTGGTAACAAAGAAAGAGCCGCAAGATGACCAGATGAAATCCCTGATTTTTGGTCTGAAGGTGGCAAAGTTTACCAAGTCAAATGCCATTATTTTAACCAAAGGCACAAAGACAATAGGAATTGGAGCAGGTCAGATGAGCAGGATAGACGCCACAAGAATAGCTATTGCTAAGGCAGGAGATATGGTAGGGGATTCTTGTTTAGCATCCGATGCCTTCTTTCCCTTCTCAGATGTAGTTGAAGAATCAGCAAAGGCAGGAATATCCGCTATTATCCAGCCAGGTGGCTCAATCAGGGACAAAGAGGTGATTGAGTCAGCAGATAGGCTGGGAATAGCTATGGTCTTCTGCGCAGCGAGACACTTCAGGCACTAAGTTTATAAATGAAAGATAAAATAACTATTGGCACAAGGGGAAGCAGATTGGCACAGACTCAGGCAGACTGGGTGGGGAATGAGATTAAAAAGAGCTATAAAAAAGAGGTTTTCATAAAGAAGATAAAGACAAAGGGAGATACAATAGGCTCTGCTTGGGAGAAAGGATTCTTTGTAAAAGAGATAGAGGAAGAGCTATTGAGGGAAAAAATTGACATTGCTGTTCATAGCATGAAGGACCTGCCTACAGACCTTCCGGATGGACTAATGATAGGGGCTGTGCCAAAAAGAATTGAGCCAGGGGATGTTCTGGTATCTAAAGGAAATCTTAAGTTAGACCAGCTTGGCCCAAAATCCTTGATTGGCACAAGCAGTCTCAGAAGAAAGGCTCAAATCTTAGCCTATCGGCCTGACCTTTGTGTTCAGGATTTGCGAGGAAATTTGGACACGAGGTTAAAAAAATTAGAAGAGGGTCAGTTCAGTGCTATTGTTGTCGCTGGTGCTGGGCTTATCAGAATGGGCTGGCAGGATAGAATAACCCAGATTTTCTCAAGCAGCATTATTCTCCCGGCCGCAGGTCAAGGTGCATTAGCCATAGAGATACGTAGTGATGATGGAAAGATACAGGAATTGGTAGAAGGTTTGAACGACAAAGATTCTCATATTTGCATAGAGGCAGAGAGATCTTTCCTGAAAACCTTAGGTGGTGGTTGTCAGGTTCCTATTGGTGTTTTGGCAGAGCTTTGCGGCAGTGACCTTGAGATTTTTGGAATGACTGTTGATGGAGAGAGAATAACAAGGTCAAAAATACGAGGAGAAAGAAAAGAAGCTATTCTCTTAGGAGAGAGATTGGCAAAAGGTATGCGTTTAGTATTCTGAACACGAATAGCACGAATAAGCGAAGGACACGAATAAAAAATAAAAGTTCAAATTTCAAAGCTCAAAAGGATAAAAGAAACGTACTCCAGTCCCTACAAGTAAAACTTTGGTAACCGCTAATGAACACTAATGAACGCGAAGTAAAGAAGGAATTTATTAGCGTTTATTAGCGTTAATTCGCGGTTAAAATATAACTATTTACCGGCAGTGAAGTAAAAGAAGAAACACGAAAGCCCGAAAGGGAGAAATCCCGAAAGAAAATGAGGATTTTTCTCTATTCGTGGTATTCGAAAATTCGTGTGATTCGTGTTCTCTTCTCACAATGCTAAACGGTTACCTATAAAGTAAAGAAAAATTTGACACAAATGTAAGGCTCAAGATATAATAAAGCAATGCGAAAAGGAATGGGTTGGAAGGTTATTTTGGTTTTGGCTATTTTAGGGGTGTCATTCTTCTACCTTTATACAAAGCCGCTCAAGTTAGGGCTTGACCTTGTCGGTGGAATGCACCTTGTTTTGGTTCCGGATACTACAGGCTTGCCTCCTGACAAGGCAAAGGATGCACCAGAGAGGAGTCTGGAGGTTATCAGGAACAGGGTAGATGAGTTTCAGGTCTCAGAGCCTGTTGTCCAGCTTCAGGGACAGGGTGAGAACAGGGTTATTGTTGTTGAGCTTCCGGGCTTGCGTGACCCGGAGAGGGCAAGAAAGATAATTGGTGAGGTTGCACTCCTTGAGTTTAATTTGGTTGATGATGATGGCTTAAGCAAGGCTTTAGAGGTTGGTCCAAAAAAGGGTTGGCAGATATTAAAGGATGCAGATGGGAAGAACTATCTGGTCAAAGAAAAGGCTGAGCTTACAGGTGAATATTTGAAGGATGCCTATCTTTCAAGAAGCTCAAATAGCGGCTTGGGTTTGTCAACTGTGGTTGCTTTGGAGTTTGACCCAACAGGCGCCAGAAAATTTGCTAAGGTTACAGGTGAGAATGTTGGCAAGAAATTGGCTATTGTGCTTGATGGAAAGGTAAAATCTGCCCCAACGATAAACAGCAGGATTCCTGATGGAAGGGCAGTGATTGAGGGAAGCTTTACCAGAGAAGAGGCAAGGGATTTGGCTGTTGTTCTTAGAGCAGGAACCTTGCCTGCACCTGTAAAGATTGTTGAAAACCGAACAGTTGGACCATCTTTGGGTCGGGATTCTGTGCAAAAAGGGCTGATAGCAGGGATTGTTGGTTCTCTTATTGTTACCATTTTCATAGTGATTTATTACAAGTTTTCTGGTGTGGTGGCAATTTTTGGTCTTGTTTGGAATATGGCGATTATCCTTGGGGTATTGGCTGGTTTTGGAGCCACCCTCACCCTTCCTGGCATTGCAGGTCTGGTCCTCACCATTGGAATGAGCGTTGATGCCAATGTTCTCATCTTTGAACGGATAAAGGAGGAATTGAGGGCTGGAAAGTCTTTGAGGGGAGCAATAGATGCAGGTTTCAAGAGGGCATACATAGTCATTTTTGACTCAAATCTTACTGCCTTAATTGCTGCCTTTATTCTCTATCAGTTTGGCACAGGCCCTGTTCGTGGCTTTGCCGTAACATTAAGCATTGGCATATTCGGCTCAATGTTTGCCGCACTCTTTCTTTGCCGCTTAGTCTTTGATACAGTCTTTTATCAAAAGGAAAAGATTTCAATTTGAAGAGTTGAGAGTTTAGAGTTGAGAGTTTAGAGTTGAGAGTTTAGAGTTTAGAGTTGAGAGTTTAGAGTTGAGAGTTGAGAGTTGAGAGTTTAGAGTTGAGAGTTTAGAGTTGAGAGTTTAGAGTTGAGAGTTTAGAGTTTAGAGTTTAGAGTTTAGAGTTTAGAGTTGAGAGTTTAGAGTTTAGAGTTGAGAGTTTAGAGTTGAGAGTTTAGAGTTGAGAGTTTAGAGTTGAGAGTTTAGAGTTTAGAGTTGAGAGTAAAGAGTTTAGAGTTTAACTCAAAACTCAAAACTCATAACTCATAACTCTTTTAGCGGCTGTAGCTCAATGGACAGAGCGGAAGACTTCGAATCTTAAGGTTGGAGGTTCAATTCCTCTCAGCCGTACCAAAATAGTGTATAGTTGATAGTGTATAGTTGATAGTGTATAGTTGATAGTTGATAGTTGATAGACTATAAACCATAAACTATAAACTATAAACTTACATGAAAAGCAATAATAATACCGAGATTACCGTAAAAGAGTTGCTGAAAGACCTGGGTGAATCTTTGAATCTTAAGGTTATAGCGGGTGAAAAAGGGATAGAAAGAAAGATTACTGAAGCAGACATCAATAGACCAGGCTTAGCTTTAGCCGGATACTTCACATACTTCGGCTTTAAGAGAATCCAGATTTTGGGAAAGGGAGAGATTGCCTATCTCCATGACCTTCCAGAAGAAGAGAGAAAGAATATCTTAGCGAAGTTCTTTACTTACAAGATTCCTTGTTTTATCGTTGATTGGGGAAGCCCACCACCAAAAGAACTCATCTTATTCTCTAATGAATATAATATTCCTGTCATTTCAACCCCCACTTCTACAGGCAGGCTCACCACCCAACTTATTCTCTACTTAGAAGAGAGGTTTGCTGCCCATAGCTTAGAATATGGCACATTAGTTGATATTTATGGCGTTGGTATCTTTCTTCGCGGAAAACATTCCGTAGGTAAGTCTGAGTGTGCTTTAGAGCTTGTTGAAAGGGGACATAGGCTTGTGGCTGATGACTCTGTGCTTATCAAGCGGATTGGAACAGGGTTAATCGGAGAACCACCCCCAGCCACAGCCGAGGTAATGGAGCTTAGAGGTCTTGGAATCATCAACATCAAAGGGCTTTTTGGCATATCCTCTATCTGTCAAAAGAAGGAGATAGACCTTGTTATTGCTTTAGAGAAATGGGAAGAGGGCAAGGAGTATGACAGGACTGGCTTGGATGAGTTAAAGACAAGGATATTGGATGTTGATATTCCTATGATTATCGTTCCTGTTGCCCCTGGAAGGAATTTGGCGGTTATCACTGAGGTTGCGGCTATAAATCAAAGGGCAAAGAAGATTAAAGAAAATACAGCAGAAAGCTTTGCAGACAAACAGAAGGAAAGACTGAAAAGAAGGGATTAGGGAGAAGGGATGAGTGAAAGAAAAAGTCATAAATATTCTTCCCTCATCCCTCATCCCTCATCACTCATCTCTAATAAATACAATGGACTTAAAGGGACTCAGAACAAGGATAGATGAGATAGATGATAAGGTTATAGACCTCTTGAATGAGAGGATGTCCTATGCCAAGGAGATAGGCAGAGTCAAAGAGAAAGGGGATGAGGCATATTTTAGACCAGACAGAGAGAGCGAGATTCTAAGAAGGCTGGCTGAAAGGTGCAATCATTTATCCAAAGAGGGTTTGAAGGCAATCTATCACCAAATATTTGCAGAATCTCTAAATCTTGAAGCCCCTCTTTTCATAGCCTATCTTGGGCCACAAGCCACCTTCACCCATCAGGCTGCAGAAGAGAGGTTTGGAAGGCAGGCCAGATTCCTTCCGCAAGATGACACGAGCGAGGTCTTTTTGGCTGTGGAGAAGGATACGGCAAACTTTGGGGTTGTTCCAATTGAGAACTCCTCAGAAGGGATTGTCTCTCATACCCTTGATATGTTCATAGATTCCAACCTGAAGATATGTGACGAGATATTCTTAGAGGTCTCCCACTGCCTCCTCTCTAATGAAAAGACCCTGTCTGATATTAGGGTGATCTATAGCCATCCACAAGGGTTTGCCCAGTGCAGAAAGTGGTTGGCAAAGAATATTCCAAAGAATGTAGAGTTTATTGAGATTTCATCAACTGCCAAAGCAACCCAGAAGGCATCTTGTGAAAAAGGTAGCGGAGCTGTTGGCGGCAAATGGGCAGGCGAGGTCTATGGCATCCCCATCTTAGCTGAGAGGATAGAGGATTTTTCAGAGAATACGACCAGGTTTCTTGTGATTGGAAAGTATGAGTCTTCTCCAACAGGTTCTGACAGGACATCCATACTTTTTTCTGTAAAGGATAGACCCGGCGTACTGCACAATATGCTTGCTCCCTTTGCCAAATATAATATAAACCTGACCAAGATAGAGTCCCGACCATTAAAAGCAAGACCATGGGAGTACATCTTCTTCATTGATTTTGAAGGACACAAACAGGATGAGAAAGCTAAGTCTGCCCTTTCAGAGTTAGAGGAGATGTGCGTATATATAAAAATATTGGGGTCATACCCCAAAGGAGAGCAGTAATACTTTAGCCAACTGAAGTAAAGAATTCATTGCAAATTTAACATTGCAAAATGCAAATTTCAAATTTGAAATGCTAAATGCTAAATTTGCAATTTGCAATGAATTCTCTGTGCCTTATGTGGTTTATGACCTTATTTGGGTATAGTTACCCTTTTTTACTAATCCCTATAACAGGAGGTAAAAGATGTATGCGGCAGAAAAGATAAGAAATGTTGCCCTGATTTCACACAAAGGGGCAGGGAAGACATCCTTAGCCGAGTCTATGCTCTTTAAGGCTCATGCCACAGAAAGGCTTGGCTCTGTAGATGCGGGCTCATCCATCCTTGACTTTGATGAGGAGGAGAGAAAGAGAAAGACCACTATATCCACGGCTCTTGCCTGGATAAAATGGCAGGACAACAAGATAAACCTTCTTGATACACCAGGCTATGCTGACTTTACAGGTGAGGTAATATCAGCCCTCAGGGCAGCGGAGGGTGTGGTTGTGCTTGTTGATGCAGTAGCTGGTGTTGAGGTGGGGACAGAGACAACCTGGAAAATAGCCCAGGATTACAACCTTCCCTGTCTTATATTCATAAATAAATTAGACAAGGAGAACGCAGACTGGCAGAAGGCTGTTGAGTCCATCCAGAAAAAGCTCAGTAAGCAGGCAGTACCCATATATCTTCCAAAGCAAGTAAGCCTTTTGGAGACAGAACCACAAGATGATACTGAAAAAAAGGCAAAGCAGATGTTGATAGAAGCTGTAGCTGAAACATCAGAGGAGCTTTTGGAGAAGTATCTTTCACAAGGAAATTTGAGCAATAATGAGGTTGCTGCTGGACTAAAAGAGGGTGTTGCCAATAGAAAGGTCTTTCCCATCTTATGTGGCTCTGGGTCCCTTGAGATAGGCACAATAGAACTGCTGAATTCTATTGTCTCGCTCCTTCCGCCACCCTCTGCTTCTTCTGGAAAAGATGAAGACGGAAATCTGATAAAGAGAGGGCTGAATGACCCATTCTCTGGAATAGTCTTTAAGGTTCTCTCTGACCCACATTTAGGCGAGCTCACCTTTATCCGTATCTTTTCTGGAAAGATGGAACACGGCTGCGAGGTATATAATATGAGGACAAAGACAAAGGAGAGGCTTGGACACCTCTGTTATATCCTTGGAAAGAATAGGCAGGATACCGCAACTGTTGATGCCGGGGATATTGGTGTGGCTATAAAACTCAAGGGGATTGCTGTCTCTGATACTATATGCGACCCTCATGCGCAAATCTATTTTGAAAGCATTGCCTTTCCTGTGCCAGCCATCAGTTTCGCCATAAACCCAAAGACAAAGCAGGATCTGGAGAAGATGGGTCATGGTCTCCATAAGTTGGCTGAAGAAGACCCGACATTTACGATGAAATACGACCCTGAGCTTTCTCAGACAATAATCTCAGGGATGGGTGAGCTACACCTTGAGATTATGCTTAGCAAACTGAAAGCCAGATTTTTCGCAGATGTTGAGGTAGAAGACCCGAAGATTCCTTATAGGGAGTCAGTCAGAGCCTCTGCCAAAGGTGAGGGAAAGTATAAGCGTCAAACTGGTGGCAGGGGTCAGTATGGGCATAGCTTAGTTGAGATAACGCCCCTTCCTCCTAACTCAGAGGAGACATTTATCTTTGAGAACAAGCTATTTGGAGGATCAATCCCAGCCAAGTATGTTCCGTCTATAGAAAAGGGTGTAAAGGAGGCTATAGATAAGGGTATTCTGGCTGGATACCCTGT
>Ga0180007_10004823_pt1 | contig 14089 bp, 11 predicted proteins | sample MM_PC_MetaG_FD_121122 | JGI IMG/M metagenome (GOLD analysis project Ga0180007, IMG submission 121122) | Groundwater microbial communities from the Aspo Hard Rock Laboratory (HRL) deep subsurface site, Sweden - MM_PC_MetaG | ecosystem: Environmental > Aquatic > Deep subsurface > Groundwater... | reverse complement strand
ATATTGCTTTGATGAGAAAAATCAAAATGCAAGATAAAAAACTTCAAATCATAGATGACATCAAATTTATCTACGAAAAATCAATAACCAAATATGGAACTGGAGCCAAAATTGATGCACCAAAAAAATTTCTAGGTAAAAAAGTATATGTTCTAATTAGAAAAGATTAGTTTCCACGCAACGCCCTTTTATGACATTGTTAACTAATAGTCACATCTAATCAGATGTTCCTATTAATTGTGCTGCTTTTTGTCGATAAGTAAACAATATCAATTTTATTCAATATTTTAGTCCAACCCCTTAATTTCATATGGAAATGATAAAATAAGAAAAAAATGTTTTTTCAAAAAAAAATAATATAAATATATTTTTTCAATAATTAAAGTTAAAGTTTTTTTATTTTTTTTATTGATTTTGTTTTAATAAAAAAAAATATGTTTTTTTTTTAAAAAATTATATTATTTAAATAAATTGTTTGTTTTAAATATATTATATTTTTTTTTAAAAAAAGAACATAAAAAGAACATATAATATAATATATAGATTAATTTAATATAATATATATATATTTACAATATTGAAAATAATTAATAATAACAAAAGAATTTTTTCAAATAAAAAAAGTTCCAAACGAAATTAAGGTGACAGAGATAAATAAATAAAAATGTGCTTTTATAGAATATATATTTCAAAAAATAAAGCTTTATAAACCAATGTTTCTTCTGGAATTTTTATGAAAAAAGATAAATTAACAAATTTTTTTGAAAAATTTATTCAAAAAGAATCTTTTTTTCAAAACAAAAAAATTTTACAGGGAAATTTTATACCTGATGAAATAAAACATCGAGATAAACAAATAGAATTAATTGCAGAAATTTTAGCACCATTACTAAAAAAAGATTTACCATCAAACATATTTGTTTATGGAAAAACTGGAACTGGTAAAACAGTAACAATAAAATATGTTTGTAATAAAATTTCAGAAATTTCAAAAGAACAAAAAATACCTCTTGAAATAATATATTTAAATTGTAAACTTAAAAAAATTGCAGATACAGAATATAGATTAATTGCACAACTTGCAAGATTGTTTGGAAAAGCAATACCATCCACAGGACTTCCAACAGAAGAAGTTTATCAAATATTTTTTGATGCACTTGAAAAATCAAAAAAAACAGTTCTTTTAATTTTAGATGAAATAGATCAAATAGTAAAAAAAACTGGAGATGAATTATTATATAATTTATTAAGAATAAATTATGAATTAAAAAATTCACAAATTGCAATTATAGGTATAAGTAATAATATTGGTTTTTCAAATGAATTAGATCCAAGAGTTAAATCTTCTCTAAATGAGGAAGAAGTTGTATTTTCACCATATAATGCGATTCAAATTCAAGATATTTTAAAAGAGAGAGCAAAACTTGCATTTAAAGAAAATATTTTAGAAGAAGGTGTTATTGCAAAATGTGCAGCTTATGCTGCAAGAGAACATGGAGATGCTAGAAGAGCAATAGAACTTTTAAGAGTTTCAGGAGAAATAGCAGAAAGAAAAAATCAAAAAACTGTTAAAATTGAAAACATAGATGATGCAGAAGAAAAAGTAGAAAAAGACAGATTTTTAGATTTAATAAAAAATCAACCTAAACAATTTCAAATTATTCTTTATTCAATATTTATTATAAATGAAAAGAAAAAAGGAGAAATATATACAGGAGAATTATATAATTTATATAAAGAAATAAGTTCAAAATTAGGTTTTAGACCATTAACACAAAGAAGAGTTTCAGATATAATTGTAGAATTAGATATGTTAGGAATAATAAATGGAAAAGTGACATCTAAAGGAAGGTATGGTAGAACAAGAGAAATTTCTTTATCAACACCTTCAACTCTCGATTTAAAAATAAAAGCTATTTTAGAAGAGGATTTAGATTTAGGTTCAAAAAATGAGTTTTTCTGAAGAAGAAATAAATCTTTTGGAATCAGACTTATTATTAAGTTCTGAAATAAAAAAGTCAGATTTAAATATTGATTTGATTAATTTTATAAAAAAACAACACCCAGATATTTTATTTATAGATAAAGAATTTTTAGAAAAGGTAAAATTAGAATTAAATGTTTTTAAAGAAAAAGAAAACTCTTTTGATAATGATATTTTTATTGAAATAAATTCTTTTAATGAAGAATCAAGAAAAAGAACATTTGAAGATTTTGTAGGTTTTTTTAATAGTAGATTTGAACAATTAAGCTCAGTATTAAAACAAAGACAAGATTTACAAGGATTAACATCAATAAATAGAGTTGCTGTAAAACAAGATAGAGAATTAGTTGCAGTTATAGGTCTTGTAAAAGAAAAATCAATAACAAAAAACAACAACATAATATTAGTTGTTGAAGATCAAACAGGACAAATACCTATTTTAATAAGTAAAAATAATTCAGACTTATTAAGTATAGGTAAAGATATTGTTTTAGATGAAGTTATTGGAATTACAGGTTCTTCTGGAAAAAACATCATTTTTGCAAATAACATTATTTTTCCTGATGTTCCTTTAAATAAAGAATTTAAAAAAGGACCTAGAGATGTTTATTCTATTTTTTTAGGTGATACACATTTTGGATCAAAGGTTTTTCTTAAAGAAGAATTTGAAAAATTTATAAAATGGATAAATGGAGAAATTGGTTCTTTTGAACAAAAAGAAATGGCAAAAAAAGTAAAGTATATTTTTTTTGCAGGAGATTTAGTTGAAGGTGTTGGTATTTATCCTGATCAAGAAAATGATTTGGAAGTAAAAGATATAAAAAATCAATATAAAATTATGGCTAAATATTTTTCTCAAATACCTAAAAATATTAAAATAATAATAAGTCCTGGAAATCATGATGCAATAGGTATCGCTGAGCCTCAAAAAAAAATTTATAAAGATTTTGCTGAAGAATTATTCGAAATGGAAAATGTTATTTTTGTTAGTAATCCAGTAAATATTTGTATAGAAAAAACAGAAGATTTTTCTGGTTTTGACATCTTAATTTATCATGGATATTCACTTATTTACTATGCAGATAATGTGGAGTCTATAAGAGTTGCTGGTGGTCAAAAAAGGGTAGATTTAATCATGCAATTTTTGCTTAAAAGAAGACATCTTGCACCAACTCACGAGTCAAATCAATCAATTCCAAGCGGAGATAAAGATTATTTAGTAGTTGATAAAATACCTGATTTTTTTGTAACAGGACACATTCATAGAGCAAGTGCTTCTAATTATAGAAATATTACTTTACTTAATTGTTCTTGTTGGACTGATATAACTACTGATCAAGAAAAAAGAGGTTTAGAACCTCAACCAGGAAAAATTTTTTTAGTAAATCTTCAAACAAGGAAAGTAAAACAAATGAGTTTTTTTCATAAAAAAGAATGATTGCATCAAAAGAAATGAAAGAATATTTTGAAAGACTTAAGAAAGATAGTTTTAAGGCTTTTAAAATAGCTGAGGAAGCAAGAAAAAAAAACATGGACCCAATATCTGAAGTAGAAATAACTCTTGCAGAAACAATGGCTGAAAGAGTTATAGGAATAATATCAGTTGTGGCCCCGCAAATAAAAGATACCGGTGCAGAAAAAAGAATTATTGAATTAGAAAAAAAATATGGTATTCTTGATTTTAGAGTTGCTTTAACAATTTCTGAAGAAATCGCTAGAGAAAAATTTTGTAAATTCAAAGATGAAAAAGAAGCAATGGAAATGGGTATTAGAGCAGGGTTTACATACATAACTGTTGGTGTTGTTAGCAGTCCAATCGAAGGTTTTACATCAATTGATATAAAAGATAGAAATGATGGTAAAGGAAAATATTTTTGCTTGAATTATTCTGGACCTATAAGAAATGCAGGAGGAACTGCGGCGGCACAATCTGTTTTAATTGCTGATTATATAAGAAAAAAATTTAATTATGAAACATATGATCCTACAGAAAAAGAAATAAAAAGATGTCATGCAGAACTTGAAGATTATCATGAATACGTTACTAATTTGCAATATTTTCCTTCTAATGAAGAATCTGATTTTTTAATGAAACATATTCCTGTTGAAATATCGGGCGATCCTTCTGAAAAAAAAGAATTATCAAATGTTAAATTAAAAGACATTCCAAGAGTTAATACTAATCTTTTAAGGAGCGGATATTGTTTAATTCATAGCAGTTGTATTCCTTTAAAAGCACCAAAATTATGGGCTATGATATCAAAAATCGCAAAAGAATTTGATATGGAACAATGGGATTTTTTGGAAGATTTTTTAATAATTCAAAAAAAATCTAAAGCTCAGGGGAAAAAAACTGATGATAAAATTAAGATAAAACCAGATTATACTTTTATTAAAGATTTAGTTGCCGGAAGACCAGTTCTTGGACACCCAATGGTTGCAGGGGGTTTCAGGCTTAGATATGGTAGGTCTCGTGTTTCTGGATACTCAGGTCAATCAGTTCATCCTGCAACAATGTTCGTCTTAAATAATTTTTTAGCAACAGCAACACAACTAAAAGTTGAAAGACCTGGTAAAGCAGCTGCTTTTACTGTTTGTGATTATATTGACGGGCCTATTGTAAAATTATTAGATGGTTCAGTAATTTTTTTAGAAACCGAAGAATTAGCAAAAGAATATCGGAAACAAGTTAAAGAAATTCTTTTTATAGGTGATACACTTATTTGTTATGGAGATTTTTTTAATAGAGCCCACAATCTTGTTCCTCCAGGTTATTGTCCTGAATTTTGGGTTTTGGAACTTGAAAAAGCAACTATTGATTTATTTGGTGGTTTTTATTTAGATAAATTATCAAATTTATTAAATATTTCGGAAGAAAATCTTTCTGTTCTTTTTAAAAATCCAATAAAAACAAAAATAACTATTGATGCAGCAATAAATATTTCAAAAAGAACAGGAATACCACTCCACCCAGCACACATATTTTATTGGTCAACTATTTCTTTAGATAAATTCAAAGCGTTTTTAACTTGGTTGAAAATTTTTTCTTTTTCAGAAGAAAAAATAATTCTTCAAAAAAATGAAGCAAAAAGAGCTTTGGAAGAGATAGGTTTACCTCATAAATTTGTAAATAATGAATTTGTCGTGATTGAAAAAAACATTTCTAAAGCATTAATGTCACAACTAAATTTTTCAAAAAAAGAAGACATAGATTTATTGTTGAATTTATCAAATAAGAATCCAGAAATATCTGTTTTGAATTTAATAAATTTAGTTTCTCCCTTAAAAATTAGAGATAAATCAGGTGTTTTTATAGGTGCAAGAATGGGTAGACCTGAAAAAGCAAAAATGAGAAAAATGACTGGAAGTCCACACGTTCTATTTCCTGTTGGTACTGAAGGAGGAAAATTTAGATCTTTTCAATCTTCTCTTGAAAAGGGAAAAGTAACATCTAATTTTGTTATTTATTATTGTACAAAATGCAATAAAGAAAGTCTTTTTAGAATTTGTGGTGGTTGTGGAAGAAAAACAGAAAAATATGTTAATTGCAGTAAATGTGGTCTTGTAAAAGATTGTAATCACGATGCTTCTGAAAAAACAACTTTTGTTCAAAAAGAAATTGATATAAGAAAAGTTTTTAATGATTGCCTTAAGGGGTTGAAAGCAACCATATTTCCTGATTTAATAAAAGGTGTTAGAGGAACTTTTAATAAGAATCATGTTCCAGAGCACCTTGCAAAAGGTATTTTAAGAGCTAAACACTCTATTTATGTAAATAAAGATGGCACAACAAGATATGATGCTTCAGAAGTTCCAATCACGCATTTTAAACCCAAAGAGGTTGGTGTTGATAAAGAAAAATTAATAGAATTAGGTTATAAAAAAGACATTTTCGGGGTAGAACTAACAAAAGAAACTCAAGTTTTAGAATTAAAACCCCAAGATATTATAATTCCGTGTTGTCCAGTTTCGCCTAATGAGCAGGCGGATGATGTTTTGTTTCGTACAACAAAATTTATCGATGAATTATTAGAAAAACATTATGGTTTGAAATCTTTTTATAATCTTAAAACAAAACATGATTTAGTAGGTCATTATGTTGTTGGTCTTGCACCTCATACTTCAGCAGGTATTCTTGGAAGAATTATTGGTTTTTCTAAAACTCAAGGGTTTTTTGCTCATCCTATGTTTCATGCTGCAATGAGGAGAGATGTTGATGGTGATGAATCTTGTTTTTTCTTATTAATGGATGCATTTTTAAATTTTTCAAAAGAATATCTTCCTTCTTCAAGAGGAAGTACAATGGATGCGCCTTTAGTTTTAACTTATTTTTTGAATCCGACTGAAGTTGATGACATGGTTTTTCATGTAGATATTGCTTGGAAATATCCTTTAAAATTTTATGAAGCTGCAATGGAATATAAAATGCCTTGGGAAGTAAATATTAAACAAATTCAAGATGTTTTAAATACTCCGAAACAATATGAATCTTTAGGATATACTCATGGAACAAGAAATTTTAATTCAGGGGTTCTTTGTTCTGCTTATAAACTACTTCCAAGTATGGAAGAGAAATTGAAAGGACAAATGAATTTGGCTGTAAAGCTCAGATCCGTTGATGAATCAGATGTTGCAAGACTTGTTATAGAAAAACATTTTTTAAGAGACACTAAGGGAAATTTACGAAAGTTTTCTATGCAGCAGTTTAGATGTGTTGATTGTAATACTAAATTTCGAAGACCGCCGTTGTTAGGTAAATGTTTAGAATGTGGTGGTAGAATAATTTTTACAATTTCAGAGGGGTCAGTTATAAAATATTTAGCACCCAGCATAAGTCTTGCAAATAAGTACAATGTTTCTCTTTATTTAAAGCAAACACTTGAACTTACAAAAAGAAGAATAGAAGATATTTTTGGAAAAGATAAGGATCGTCAAGAAGGCCTTGGTAAATGGTTTGGTTAATAATAGTTTTTGTTGTTTATAGTAAAATTATTTGAATATGAGGAATTCCTTTAACAAATTTTATTTCTTTTTCTGATATGATTTCTTCATTTATTAACAAGGCAATAATTTTTTTACCAACAGCATTTATTAAGATATTTTTTTTAATTAATTCTTTTAATTCTAAATCATTTTTTTCTGTTCCTTTATAAAACTTAAGGGTTATATCTAATTGTTTTTTTTCTTCAACAATTTTTTTACCTAATAACTCTTTGTCACAAATAGCAAGAACAACTTTTCCTTCATATTCATGTTTTTTTACAATGAATTCTTTCATTTTTAAATTTTAGAATAAATAGAATATTTTGCGCCGCAAGCATGACATTTTAAATAATAAATGCTGCTTTCCTTGGTGAGTTTTGTATCTGGTTTTCCACAGATTTTGCACAAAACAAATGTTTCAGCGTATGATTGTATTTTTTCGTTTATTTTTGATGCTGGAAGTTTTGTTCCAAAAATTAAAAAGCTATTTTTTATTTCCCCGGGTGTTGCTAATTCTTTTAACACATATTTTAATAAGTGTTCTGGTTTTCTCCTGAGAGTGTTTGCTATTTGTAAAAAATTTCCAATTATTGTTTTGTTTCCTTGAACTTGACCTTTTACTTTTGGAATATTAAATCTTTCAATGTTATCATTTATTTTAGGTAATTTATCTTGTGCACTTTTAAGCATATCTTCATATTTCATTTTTCTAAGAAAAACTCTTCCTTTTTTAAAGCTTTGTGATTGGATTATTAAATTGTTTTTTTGTAGAAAAATTTTTAAACGATAATACTTAAAAACAATTTATGGTTTTAGAATCAATAATTACACCGTTTAAAGCAGAGTTACATCCTAGAAAACTCTTTCTTATAGGGTTTGTTTATTGTTCTGTTGCAATATTTCTTAGTCTTTGGATTTTTAGGTCTTATTCTAGTCTTATAATGGTTTTTTTAACAACTATTGCTTGTGTTCCGTTAATGTATAATACTATAAAAATGGAAGAGGAAAAAGATCTTCAAGATATGGGTGAGCGTTGGCTTTTAAAAGAACATAAAAAAGCTCTTTTTGCGTTCATTTTTTTGTTTTTAGGAATAACTATTGCTGCAACGCTTTGGTATGTTGTTTTACCAGCCGATACTTCTGCAATTCTTTTTGAATCTCAAATTGAAACAATAACAACAATCAATGGTGGTGTTACTGGTTTTGCAACACGTGAAATGAGTATTTTTATTAGTATTTTTTTAAATAATATCAAGGTGTTTATTTTTTGTGTTTTGTTTTCTTTTCTTTATGGTTCTGGAGCAATATTTATATTAACTTGGAATGCGTCGGTTATTGGTGCAGCTATTGGAAATTTTATAAGGTCAAACCTTTCTTTTTATGCAGATACGGTTGGCTTTGAAAAGACAGCCCAATATTTTCAAATAATTTCTGTTGGTCTTTTGAAATATGTAATTCACGGTGTTCCTGAAATTTTTGCTTATTTTGTTGCAGGTCTTGCAGGTGGAATAATCTCTGTTGCAGTTATAAGACATGATTTTGGGTCTAGAAAATTTGAGCATATTTTATTGGATTCGGCTGATCTTTTGCTTTTAAGTATATTATTGCTTTTTATTGCTGGTTTATTAGAGGTATATGTGACTCCTGTTATTTTTTAAAGGATTTTTACTTTTCCAGGTTTTATTTCAAAAATTTCTCCTTCTTCTAAAAGTTCATTTATGATTGTTTCACAATTGTTTATTCCAAATATGTTTTCTATGTTGGCTATGCTTACTCCCTCATCACAATCATCTTCTTTGATTTTTTTTAATATTAAATCTCTATAATTAATTTGTTCTTTTTTTGGTTTTGTTAACTCTTTTTCTTTCTTTTCTTCTTTTATGAATTCTTTTTTTTCAGGAATATTTAATTCTATGTTTTGGTTTTTCCTTTTTATTTTCATTTCTAATTCTCGAACTTTTAACCATTTAGAATCAAGTAATATTTTAATTATTTCAGGAAAGACATATGTTTCTTCGTTGAACATTCTTGGTTTACCTATTATTAAAACTGTTGATCCTAAAGGTATGTTCAATAAGTTTTCATTTTCAAATACTCGAACAGAAATTTTTTCAGTTCCATCATCTAAAAGCAGGTTTTTTTCAGAGATTTTTGAAACAACTATACCTAAAATATTTACTCTTGAAATATTTTCAAAAGGAGTGACTATATAATTTGGTTCCCACCCTTCTTTCTTTACATATCGTCCTCTTATAATATCAATTATTTGACATTTTTTTGCAGTAAGTCTTTGAAAATCAGCCATTTTATATTTTTGATATTAAACCTTGTCTCGGGCTAAAAATATCTCCTTTTCTTTTTAATTTTTCAAGCACATCCTCTACTTTTTCTGAGTTAACACCTTTGATTTCTGCTTCTCTAATTACATCTTCAACAGGTATTGTTTTTCCGATTGCTTTTTCTAAATCATTAATTATTTCTCTTACAACAGCAATGTGCGATCTTTCTGATGCAGTTATTCCTGTGGTTATACGATCAATATCTATTTTTCCGGTTTCAGGGTCCACACCTATTTGTGATAAACAGAAATATAAGAGTTCAATTGCTTTTTGTGCATCTTTTTTAGTGATTTTATCTGAAAGCCTGGTTCTAGCAGAAGCTTCAGAAAGTCTTATTAAAGCCTCTAATTGTCTTGCAGATATTGGAATTGTGGCAATTGTTCCTTCTTCACTAGCAGTATTTCTCATTTGAACATAAAAGTCTTTTATTTCATTCATTGCGACTGGTGAGAGTTTTGGAAATACTTGTTGTCTTGCATAAGCAACATATTTTTTTAAGAGTTCAGGTTCAATGTCTTCTTTTTCAGACATAGGATTCAAGTGCATATTAAGAATAAATGAAGCTAATTTTTCATCTTTAACTTTATCAGGAATATCTCTTATTGGAAAAATAAGATCAAAACGGTTTATTAATGTTGAAGGTAATTCTATTTGTTTTGCTAATAGTTCATATGGATCGAATCTTCCGAACTTTGGATTTGCAGCTGCAAGAACTGTTGTTTCAGCTCTAAGTGTTGCTTGTATGTTTGCTTTTGATATTGTTACTGTTTGCTGTTCAAGTGCTTCATGCATTGCGCTTCTGTCTTCAGTACTCATTTTATCAAGCTCATCTATGCAACATAAGCCTCCGTTGGCAAGAACTAATGCTCCTGCTTCAAGAGCCCATCCTCTTAAGAATTCATCTTTTACAACACTTGCTGTAAGTCCAACACCAGATGCTCCTTTTCCACTTACAAATCTCGCTTTTGGAGCAATGTTACTTATTCTTTTTAGAAGCTGACTTTTTCCAGAACCAGGATCTCCTATTAAAAGGATATGCATATCTCCTCTTACACTAACACCTGTTGTGTTTTTTTTTCTACAACCACCCATCATTTGTAGAAGAAGAGCTTCTTTGACTTTTTCATGACCATATATTGTTGGGGCTATTGAATTAACTAATTTTTCATAAATTTCCGGGTCTTCACTTAATTTTTTTATTTCTTTTATCTCTTTTTTCGAGATTTGTAGATCTGAGAAATCTTCTTGTACTGGTTCAACATAATTTGCTTCATCTATTAAATCAAATCTAGTAGATTTTCCTCCTGACGCAAGAATTATAGGTATTTCTTTTATATACCCTACAACTATTATTCTTCCACCAGGGTTCGTCTTTTTTTCTGTTATGGGAGAAACAAGGTCTTTTTTTAGGAAAATGTTTAATCTTTTTGGTTGTTCTCCTCCAGATAAATCTTCGGGTGCTTCTTCTAAAACAAGTTTTTGGGCATCTACTAACTCTTTACTTATCATACGAAATTTTCCACTTCTTCCACAACTACATCTTGTTGGTTCTTTAAATTTAGAGTCTAATTGGAGAATATTTATGATGTTTCCACAACTTGGACATTCAAATCTTGCACTTGTAACTTGAGGTCTTACGTCTGTTTTTTGTCTAACTATTCCTTCTATTTGTAGGAATTTATTTATGTGTTTGCTTCGAATATGTCTGATTTTTATTTGTTGAGATTCTGGAAGATGTTTGAATCTTACACTTATTTTTGTTGTATCTCCTTCTATATGTAAGTTTTCAAGAGCATTTTGTGCTACTTTTAAAATTTCTTCAGGAGTTTCAAGAATATTGTCTGCGAGATCTGCATTAAATTTCATTAGATCAGGAAAATCAATTATTAGTGATTCTTCACCTTTTTGTAAGGTTTGAAGAATTGATTCATAATAATTATTTTCTAAAAATTCCTGAAATTTGTTAATTTGTTCAGAAACATCCATTTTTGTTTAGTTTAAAAAACTTATTTTATTTTTTTAAGGTTTTCAATTAGTTTGTCAAGTGCTGCATGTACTTCTGCTTCTGACTTGGTTCCTGTGCATACTACTTTTCCATTGCTGAATAATAAGAATGTTGCTTTTGCTTCCATTAGTTTATAGACTAGTCCTGGAAATTGTTCTGGTTCATATTCTGTGTTTTCGAGTTTCATTGCAAGAACATTTAGATTTAAATCCATACCTATGCTTCCACTAGCAACCATGTTTTGAATGTTAATTTTTGGTTTGATTTTGATTTTTATATTAATCTTTTCTAGGCTTTCTATTATTTTTTGAATTGATTCTTCAACTTTTTCCATGCTTCGAGCGCCTGTGCATACTACTTTTCCTGAACTGAATATTAATGCAGATGTTTTAGGATCCTTTATTCTAATAACTAGTCCTGGAAATTGTTCAGGATTATATTCGGTGTTACTAAGAACTGCAGCCATTTTTTCTAAAGGTATGTCGTGCTCCAGGCTTGTTGAGACGACTATATTTACAACTTGTATGTCTCTTTTCTCCATTTTTATCCCCCAAAAATCTATTTTGTTTATAAATGAAATGCGAGTTCATTTATAAATACTTTTATTGTACAAGCTGTTTATTTAAAAATAACTTTTTTAAAATATAAGCCCCCTTCATTTCTTATGGAAAAAAATTTATAGTCGAGAAAAAGTTTTTTTCAATAGTTTTTTATTTTGTTAACACCCCTCTTTTTCCTTTGGAAATTTTTTTAAAAAAATAAAAAAATAATTTTAGTAATGGAAATGATGATTAAAGTTTTTTAAAAGCAAAAACTCTGGAAGATCTGGTTCATACTCATCTAGCCATTTAAAAATTTCTTTTGTATAACAGTAAGAACAAACACCTACATTTTGGTTGCAGATGATGCATTTTGTTTCTCCGGATCCATCATAGAGTTCATCTGTTTTTCTTTGTAGACCTGGAACTAAATCAGGTCTTGTTTCTATAAGCCACGCAGCGATTTCTTTTTCTATGCAGTCAGGGCATATAGGGTTTGTTGCTGCTTCTTGACATATTTTGCACGCAGCCATTTTTTATTACCTCCGTCTTTTTATTGTTCACTTTATTTTCGGGTTTTGAACGGTTCTTTAGAACAAGTCACAAAGAATGCCAGAACCCAAAAGTTTTATCAAAGGGGCTCTTAGCACATCTTTGGTTTAATTGTAAACAGAGCTACAACTAGCGCAAAGGAATAATGTTTTCTAATGCTAGTTAAACTCATAACTTCGCTTTGGTTGAATCTTCTTTATAAATTTTTTTGTTAAAATTTGTTAAATCTGAACTATTTAGAATAAGTTTATAAAAAAAGAGTTGTTTTTTTGCTAAATGGAATTTATTGTTAGATATGGAGAAATTTTTCTTAAAGGAAAAAATCGCAAAGTGTTTGAAAATAGGCTTATTACAAATATTTATGATTTTTTAAAAAAAGAACGAGTTGAAGGTAAAATTTTTAATAAAAGAAATAGGCTCGTCTTAGATGTCGAAAAAAATGTTAATCTAAGAAAAGTTTTTGGTATTTCAACTTATAGTAGTTCACATTCTTGTGAGCCAGATATTGAACAAATAAAAAAATTGATATTAAGCATTATTAAGGAAATAAAATTTAGTGATAAAAAATCTTTTCGCGTAACGTCTAAGAATTCTGATAAAAGCATCCAACTTTGTTCATTAGATATTAATAAAGAAATTGGAAGTTTTATCGTCGAACAGACTGGTGCAAAGGTTGATTTATCAAATCCGAATGTTAATTTTCAAATTGAAGTCTTTGGCAAAAAAGCTTATGTTTTTTTAGATTCAACAATTTGTTTTGGTGGTTTGCCTGTTGGTGTTGAAGGAAAAGTTGGTTGTCTTGTTGAAGATGAAAAATCTGTACTTTCAACAATTCTTGTTATGAAGAGAGGGTGTATGCCTGTTTTGGCTGTGAAGAATAATTATGATGTTTCTTTAATAGAAAAGTTTGCTCATGGTTTTAAATTAAAAATAATTAATGTAAAAGATTTTTTGAATATAGAAACTTTTTTTGAAAAAAATGATTGTGTTGCAATAATTACTGGAGAAACACTTAACAGCTGCTTCTTTGAATCGTCCATGCCTGTTTTTAGACCTTTAATAGGTTTTTCTGATAAACAGATTAAAACACAACTAAAAGTATTTTCTATTTAATAATTATAAACATTTAAAAAAACAACTCGATTAATAGAATTATGTTTTTAGATATTGTTATTCCGAAAAAAGGAGAAGAAGAAAAATTTGTTGAAGTAGCAAAATTACTTGGCACAAAGGGTTTAATATTTATATATGGTGAGTTAGATAGAATTAATTTGAAAAAAGTTAAGGCTTTTAGCTCGAAAGATTTTTTTGTAAAAACAGGTTTTATTATGAAAGATTTGAAAAACATTTCTGGATTAAAAAAAGATTTTGATTATCTTTTTTCAAATGGTGAAAGAGCACATATTGAAAATAAACACACAGATTTTGTTTTTGAAACAGAAAAAACCAATCCTAAAGATAGCATGCATTATCGAAATTCTGGAATTAACCAGATTCATGCAAAGCTTTTGAAAGAAAAAAATATTGTTTTCTGTTTTAGCTTCAATGAAGTCTTGAATGCAAACGATAAACCCAAAATTTTTGGTCGCATGATGCAAAATGTAATGATTGCAAAAAAATATAAAATTAAAACTCTTTTTGCAAGCTTTGCAAGAAATCCAATGGAACTTCGAAGCAAAAAAGATCT